>ERZ869909.487-NODE-487-length-46516-cov-84.903228_pt1 | contig 46516 bp, 38 predicted proteins | sample MGYA00520892_ERZ869909 | MGnify/ENA primary metagenome ERZ869909 (study PRJEB32215, sample SAMEA104723947) | bioreactor metagenome | biome: bioreactor; feature: anaerobic bioreactor; material: water | place: China | collected 2015-03-12 ... | reverse complement strand
GCAAGCGCCGTGGCCAGCATCGGACCGGCCTCATAGGCGGCCATCAGCACCGTGACCTTCGGCCCGTCGGCCACCGCAGGCAGGTCGGACGGGCCGCGCAGACGGTCGTAGGCAGGCAGCGACGTATCATCCGACAGCGTCAAGGGCGCAATCCCCGTAAGCGCCAAGACCTGGTTGATCCATACCAACCTCGCCTCAGGCGTTGCTTCCAGATTTGCCCGCGCAAGGATCAGTCTTGGTGTCACTTCTCCAGCCAAGGCCGACCGATGATAGGCTTTCATACCCGCTTCATACTGTCCGAGCCGAAAGTGAATCAGGAGTTCGGAAACAGCCAAATCGAGCCGATGGCGTAGCGGAGGTTCGCAAGCGCGGGCCTTGGCAACCCATTCGAGTGCGGTTTGCCAATCTTCGGCTGACTTCTGGCGCAAAAACCAGAGCGCCAGTTCTCGCGCAGCAAGGAACCGGTATTGCCCCTCAATCTCACTATCATTCGCAATTGCGTTCAGTTCAGCCAGAGGGGCTTCGGTAAACCCCAAACTTAAAAGCTTTGCGCATGTTTCTCTAATTGTCCGGCCAAAATTCTTTTGATCTGATTTTGTCAGATAGCCCTTCGCCTGCCCATGCAGGACGTAATGCACCAGCGGGTTCATCCCGCTTTCGGCAACCTCGGGATAGGTCTCAAGATAGAACCGCGTGTTGAAGTTTCGTCCCGGATCACGCCCCATCAGGGCGCCGTATTTCAGATAATGTTCCGCCGGGTTCATCCCCAGATGACCAACCTCAGGGTGGCGCGAAAGATACCAGGGGCTATGTACATGCCGTGATGACTTGATCAGTTGCACAAGCTCTTGAAAAACCAATTAAATATCTCCTGATATCGATACGCGCAAAAACCTTGGCCAGTGCCTGCTTTTCGGCCTGTTGCATGTAGTGGCCTGTCTGCGCGTCAATACGTCAGATCGATGCCTGTCTGCCCATAGCCCGTGGCATTCATACCAAGTGAGTAAATCGCTTCAAGGGCAAATGGCCCGGGCGGACGCAACCTGACGTCGAGATGGTGATGTTGTCTCTTTCATGCGTTGGCGTCATTGTGGCGGCGTGCGGTGCGGGTTGCATCGGATCAGATCTATGGGAACAAGGGCTTGACACAGCTTCCGCATGACAGACTGAAACGGATCGCAGGCCACCTGAAAGATGTTGGTCGGGCGCAATCGCGTTTTGCCGTGCTGCAACCGGCCTGGAACCCCGATATGTCGCCGGAACTGGCCAAGGAGATCTTCTGGGCCGCGCTTGATGCGCAATCGTTCGAGATTGCCGAGCGCTGTATCGACATCGTAGCCGCCGAGGAGGGGGGGCAGGCCGCCTGGCCGGAGCGGGCACGCCGGATGCTTGATAACCGGCGACCGATCGACATTCAGGAACTGATCAAGCGCATGGCGAGGCGCCCTGCAACGACAATCGCGAGGGCGGACGGGCCGCTGTGCTATGTGTTGGCCGGCAGCCTGCCGCAGATGACATCCGGCTACGCGATGCGTTCGCATCATCTGCTTCAGGCGCTGGCCAAGACGGAGTTCCCGGTGCATTGCATGACCCGACCGGGTTTTCCCGTCGATGTGCCGGGACAGGATGTGCAAGCCGCTGTCCCGGTCATAAGCCGGGTGGACGGTGTGGAATACCATCGTATCCTTGTCCCGAACCGAAAGGAACTGAAGCAGACTCCCTACCTGGAGGGTGCGCGGCGGGCCCTGATGGCCGAGTTCGCACGGCTGAAGCCATTTGCCGTCATGGCCGCATCCAACCACGCCAATGCGGCCCCGGCACTTCTGGCGGCACGCGCGCTTGGCTTGCCGTTCATTTATGATGTGCGCGGCTTCTGGGAACTGTCGAGGCTGTCCGATGACCCGGCCTTCGGCGAAACGGAAGAGTTTCGGTCGGCCTTCGCATTGGAGGGTGCGGTTGCGGCCCATGCCGATCTGATCTTCACGCTGACCGAGCCCATGCGTGAAGAACTCGTTCGTCGCGGCGCATCCGCCGACCGCATCAGGCTTTTACCGAATGGCTGCGACCCGGCGCAATTTGTCCCGCGCCTCAGGGACGCAGATCTTGAAGCGACGCTGGGTATTCCAGCCGATGTGCCGGTGATCGGCTATGTGGGTTCATTCTGGGGCTATGAGGGGCTTGACGATCTGATCCGCGCCTGCGGAATGCTCAGGCGGCGCGGGGTTGCGTTTCGGCTGGTGCTGGTCGGGGATGCCCCGTCGCAGGTGCGCAACCGTGCACCGATCACACCCGAGTTGAAAGCACGCATCACGCAAGAGGGGCTGGACGACTGGTCTTTCCTTCCCGGTCGTGTCCCCGCCGATACTGTTGAAGCGTGGTATTCGCTGATTGATATCGCACCCTTCCCGCGCAAGCCGCTTCCGGTGACGGAACTGGTTTCGCCGATGAAGCCGCTTGAAGCGATGTCGATGGCGAAAACCGTGGTGGTTTCCAGCGTCGGCGCATTGGCCGAAATGGTAAGCCACAATGAAACCGGCCTTGTCTTTGCCAAGGGTGACTGCGATGCGCTTGCCGACACACTGGAAACGGCGTTGCGCGACCCGGCACTTCGTCGGCGGCTTGGGCAGGCCGCACGCCGCCGGGCAATCACGGAACGCAGCTGGGACCGGATCGCGCGAAACGCCATCCGCGAACTGGAGCAGTTCAGGATACCCGATGCGGAGAAAATCCTGAGCGAAAGGTAAATGCGGCGCGCGCGGATCCCGCGTGTTCTAAAGGCTTTCTCAGCAGTCTCTCGCTTTTCAGCGCAACTGCCGGAGAACTATCTCATGCCTGATCATGCCGACACGTTCAGCCCTCGTCTGTCGCTTCCATACCTTCAAGCGGCGCAGTCGCAAAAACATGTTACCCACAACGAAGCCCTGGAGCGGCTTGACGTTCTGGTTCAGCTCACCGTTGAATCCTTTGCCGAAAACACCCCTCCGCCCCTGCCCGAAGAGGGGCAGGTCTGGGTCGTTGGAAGTTCCCCCACCGGCGCCTGGGCGGCACAACCCGGCGCGCTTGCGGCCTGGGCCAATGGCGGATGGCTGTTTGTCGATCCAAGGCCCGGCTGGCAGGCGGTGCAGGGCGTCGATCTTCGTCTGTTCAATGGCAACGGCTGGGTGACGCCCCTACCCGCACTGAACAACCTGCCCGGGCTGGGGGTGAATTCGGCTTATGATGCCAACAACCGGGTGGCCGTTTCCGCCGACGCGACACTGCTTAATCATGAAGGCGCGGGACATCAGCTCAAGATCAACAAGGACAGCGCGTCCGACACTGCGAGCCTGCTGTTTCAGACGGGGTTTTCCGGCCGGGCTGAGATGGGAACGGCCGGCAATGACGCCTTCTCGGTCAAGGTCAGTCCTGACGGCACAAACTGGCACAACGCACTCATCATCAACAAGAACAGCGGCGAGGTATCGCTGCCCAACGGCTTGTCGGCCGCGGGCAGCGCCGAACTGCCCGGCCTTGCCAGCGATGCCAACGACACTGGCACCGTAACCAGTGAACATACGCGTGTCGTTATCGCGTCGACGTCCTCGCGCGCATCGTCCAGCCTTTCGTTTGTGCTGTGCTCCCTTGGTGCAGAGGCGAATGCAGCGGGAAGCGGTGTATTCTGCTCGGCCTCATCGCTTTCGAACAGTTCGCGCTCGGGTGTTGTTGGCAGCCTTGAATGTGAAACCGCTGCGAACGATACCCTGGTGGCTGGGTCGAACAGGGTCGTCAACAACATCTCCCGCAGCCTTGCCATGGGGTATGCCGCCAGCGGCAGCCGGTCTTCGGCAAACCGCAAGATCCATCTTCTGGGGACATACGGCGAAATCCAGATCGCGGGTGGCCTGACCAGCGGTCACACGTTCAGCGATTTCGCCGAAATGTTCGCGAATGCCACCGGCCTGGAGATTCCGTTGGGCACAATTGTCACTGAGGAAAATGGTGCGGTGCGTCCTGCCGGACCCGGCGACGAAATCACTGGCGTTGTCTCGGCGACAGCGGTTGTAACGGCGGGCGACACCCCGTTTTCCTGGCAGGGCCGCTATCTGTATGACGAATGGGGGTGCCCGATCACCGAGGAAATCCCCGATCCTGACCATGAAGGCGATGGCCCGGCGTCACTGATCAGTGTGCAGAAGGAAAATCCTGCCTGGAACCCTGATGCCCCGCAGATCCCGCGCTCGAAACGCCCGGGACAGTGGACGCGCGTCGGGCTGCTGGGACAGGTGTTCACCCGCGTTGGCGAGGGCGTTAAGCCGGGTGATAGGATTGCAGCAGTCGATGGTATCGGCGTCACATCAAGCGATCGCACTGGCCTGCGTTGCATGACGATCACGGTGCCCTACGACGCGGAAAAGGGATATGGCGTGGCACGCTGCCTGATCAACATACGCGTCTGACCCCGCGGCACGGCCATCGCGCCGCCGTCTCCGGACGCCGAGACGGCGCGCATTGGCTCATTCCGTTGCGTAGTAGTCCCGATACCAGTCGACAAACCGCGCAACGCCCTTGCGCACATCGGTGTCCGGGGCGTAGCCGGTGAGCGCGCGCAGAAGGGTGGCATCAGCCCAGGTGGCGGGGACATCGCCGGGTTGCATGTCCATGTAGTTGCGGATCGCCTTGCGGTCGGTGGCTTCTTCGATGGCCGTGATGAAATCTTCCAGCCGAACCTTGTCGGAATTGCCGATATTGACCACCCGGAAGGGTGCCACGGGGCTGAGGCTGTCACCTGCCACCCCCGTTTCCGGCCCGCCCGGCACGGCATCGATCAACAGCCGGATGCCGCGCACCAGATCGGTGACATAGGTGAAATCGCGCCACATGTCTCCATGGTTGTAGACGTCGATCGCCTCGCCCGCCAGGATCGCCCTGGTGAACTTGAACAAGGCCATGTCCGGCCGCCCCCAGGGGCCATAAACCGTGAAGAAGCGAAACATGGTGGTGGGCAGGGCGTGGATATGCGCCCAGGAATGACCCATCGCCTCGTTGGCCTTCTTCGTGGCGGCATAGAACGACATCTGGGTGTCTGCCTTGTGCGTCTCGGCATAGGGCATCTCGGTGTTCGCGCCATAGACCGAACTTGTCGAGGCCATCAGCAGGTGGTCCACCTTGTGGCGGCGCGCGGCCTCCATCACGTTGAACGTGCCGATGATATTGGCCTCGACATAGGCGCGCGGGTTCTCGATGGAGTAACGAACGCCCGCCTGCGCGGCCAGATGCACGATCACATCCGGCGCGCAGGCATCGATGGCAGCTTGCAAGGCCGCGTCATCTTCCAGCAGCGCCTCGGTGGCGGTAAAACCCGCGTGCTGGTGCAAGATCGCGTGGCGGTCGCGTTTCAGCGCCACGTCGTAATAATCGGTCATTCCGTCATAGCCGTGGACGGTGAACCCCTCCTGCAACAACAGCTCGGCCAGATAGAAGCCGATGAAACCCGCCGTGCCGGTGATGAAGACCCGCCTCATTCGGCGGCGTCACGGGCGGGCAGGGGGGGCTCAGCCGCGCTGGCGCGGCCCACGCCCTCATAGGCGGCAAATCCTGCTTCCCGCACATCATCGTGGCTGTAAATGTTGCGCAGATCGGCCATGCGCGGTGTTGCCATGGCCCCGGCCAATCGTTTGAGGTCGAGCGCGCGGAACTGGTTCCATTCGGTCAGGATCAGCAGGCAATCGGCCCCGTCGGCTGCGGCGTAGGGGTCGACCTCCCAGCTTACGCCCGGCAGCAGCGCCTCGCCTTCGCGCCGCCCGTGCGGATCAACCACGCGCACCCGCGCGCCACCACCCACCAGCGATGGCACGATGGTCAGCGAGGGAGCCTCGCGCATGTCGTCGGTTTCGGGCTTGAAGGTCACGCCCAACACCGCCACCGTCTTGCCGTTGACCGAACCGCCGCACAGATCCATTACCTTGTCGATCATCCGCCGCTTGGTCATGTCATTGACCATGATCACCGTCTCGGTGATGCGCTGCGGCACGCCGTGTTCCTGCCCGATCCGGGCCAGCGCCGAGGTGTCCTTGGGAAAGCACGAGCCGCCGTAACCCGGACCGGCATGCAGGAACTTGTTGCCGATGCGGCCATCCAGCCCCATGCCCTTTGCCACCGCCTTCACATCGGCGCCGACGCGCTCGCACAAGGCCGCGATCTCGTTGATGAAGCTGATCTTGGTGGCAAGGAAGGCGTTGGCGGCGTATTTGATCATCTCGGCCGATTCCAGATCGGTATAGACGATGGGAAAATCGCGCAGGAACAGCGGGCGATAGACATCGCCCATCACCGCGCGGGCGCGTTCGGATTCCACGCCGACAACCACCCGGTCCGGCTTCATGAAATCGTCGATCGCCGCACCCTCGCGCAGAAATTCGGGGTTCGAGGCGACGTCGAAGTCGGCTTGCGGATTGGCAGCGCGGATCACCGCGGCCACCTTGCGGTTTGTCCCCACGGGGACGGTTGATTTGGTCACCACCACCGCGTAGCCGGTCAGGGCATGGGCGATTTCTTCTGCGGCGGCCATCACATAGGTCAGATCGGCATGACCGTCGCCGCGCCGCGTGGGTGTGCCGACGGCAATGAAAACGGCATCGGCCCCGTTAACCGCCTGCGCAAGATCCGTCGTGAACCGCAACCGCCCGGCCTGAACATTGCGCTCCATCACGGCATCGAGGCCCGGCTCATAGATCGGCACCTCGCCCGCTTCCAGCTTGGTGATCTTGCCCGGATCCTTGTCCACACAGACAACATCATGCCCGAAGTCAGAAAAACAGACCCCGGATACCAAGCCAACATAGCCGGTGCCAATCATCGCTATCTTCATTGCAGATCCTGCTTTGGTCGAAGTTGAAACCTATACGCATCGCCACGGATTCTGTCGCAAATTCACAGGTTCAAACAATCCCAGGAGCATTGCCCCCGGCTTAGAAGTGACAGACAGAAAATGACGCGCAACCTTTGCCAGATTGAAACGTAAAGCGCAATCGGTTGGTAGTCTGCTCTCCCTTGCCGGTCAGGCGCGGCACTACGTGTTTGAAGCGGGCTTCCCTCTGGCAGGCGATTGGTTCCGTCGGGCTTTCGTCATCTGGTCATCGTCAACATCAGTTCATGGCGGTTATGGCTCACGCCCAGGCAAGAACCTCTGATATCTACACCAAAGGGGTCGAACGGCGGATTATTGCGGCAGACGGGATAAAGGCGCCATCGGCGAGAAATCGCGCATGGTGACGGTATCCCGGACATGTGTTTCGAACTTGCTGCGTTATGGCCATAGGAAGTCATTCCCGAACGGCGCAATCAATCGTGCCATTCAAACACGAAGTGAAATCTCGACGAAGGAGATCCCGATGAAACAGTCACTGAAAACACTGGTAATGACCGCCACAGTATCGGCATTCACACTTTTGCCCGTGACAGGAGGGTTTGTCATCGGAATGGCTGACACTGCTGAAGCCCAGGGTGCTGGCGGAGGTGGCGGCGGCGGTGGTGCTGGTGGTGGTGGCGGGGCCGGTGGCGGCGGTGGTGGTGCTGGCGGCAACGCGGGTGGCAACGCGGGTGGCAACGCGGGCGGCAACGCGGGTGGCAATGGCGGCGGTAACGCAGGCGGCAACGCGGGTGGCAATGGTGTCGGCAATGCCGGCGGCAACGCAGGTGGGAATGGTGCTGGCAACGCAGGTGGGAATGCCGTTGCCGCTGAAAACCCCGGTCGCGGCGGGGGTGCGGGAACTGACAATGCCACCGGCAGGGCGGTCAATGCGCGCGCCTCGGAAACCGGCATGGAGCGCAGTGAACTCGGACAACTTCGCGCGGAACTGCAAGGCCTGAATGCCGCGAATGCCGCACCGCAAGCTTTCGCCAATGCCCATCCCGAAAGCCAGGTCGGGCGCATCGCTGCCTACTACAACGCGGCCCTGGAGACACAGGAAGCCGAAATCGCCGCGCTGGAAGCCATGGTAGAACTTGAGGCGCTGGAAGATGCCTACGATGGCCGGACATCGGGGGAAATTGATGCCGATATTGCTGCGATCAACGAGCAGATCGAGGCGCTTGACGGAGACGATGAAGCGCTTGCGGAACTGGAAGCCGAACTCGAAGGTCTGACGGCCGAACTGGCCGCGGCCCTTGAGTTCGAAAACCAGGCCGAGGCACTGCAAGCCATGATTGACGCATATGAAACTGCTCAAGCCACTGAGGCGGAAGCACTGCAAGCCGCTTCGGGCGATCGCACGCTCTCCGACGCAGCGGTAGCTGAATTGCGCGGCATGCTCGGGCTCTGAGGGCAAGGGGAGGCGCCGGATCAGTTCGTTGCATGGAACCCCGGCGCCTCCCTCAAACATCGCCGGTATCAGCCGATGATGCGTGAAAACGCTGGAATACGGGCTTCAGCCCATGTGCGAAGGTGATGGGATTGGCAATGTCACCATCGCCGAGGCGCTTTGAGGAAGATCAGATTGAGGGCTTATCAGATTGCGGGCTTAATCGCGTGCGTTTCTGGAGTGCCCGGCCTGAATGAAGCTGCCGCATCCATTCGGCAGCTGCGGCGTAGATGCCACTTCCAATCTCCAGGCACATTCGATAAACAGAATTTAAATGCGTTTTCCCTTTTCAGGAAAGTTTCGCCATGCGCCCTCTGCTGCTTTCCCTTTTGCTGCTCATACCGTTAGCGGCAACCGCCGAAACCCGTTACACGGTCGCGCCGCAGGCAGTGACAGACTGGAAGGCCGTATATGGACGCATCGAAGCGCAGACCCGGATCCCGGCCCGCGCCCGCATTGGTGGCACGCTGGTAGAGCTGAGCGTCACCGAGGGCGACAGGGTAGAGGCGGGCGACGTGATCGGACGCGTGGTCGATGACAAGCTCGACTTCCAGCTCGATGCCATCGATGGTCAATTGCAGGCTTTGGCATCCCAGCTTGAGAATGCGCGCAGCGAATTGGTGCGTGGCGAAGAACTGCTGGCACGAGGGGTAACAACGGTTCAACGGCTGGATGTGCTGCGCACACAGGTGGAAGTATATCAAAATCAGATCGTGGCGGCGACAGCCGAGCGCCAGGTCGTCGAACAGCAGGCCGCCGAGGGCGCGGTTCTGGCGCCAATCGCCGGTCTGGTTTTGACGGTGCCGGCGGCAGCGGGTGCGGTGGTGATGCCGGGCGAGGCCATTGCCACCATTGGTGGCGGCGGCTTTTTCCTGCGGCTTGCCGTGCCCGAGCGGCACGCGGGGATGCTGGCAGAGGGCGACCGGATCGAGATTGCGGCGCCTTCGGGCATGGCGGAGGGACAGCTTGCTCGGCTCTATCCGCAGATCGAAAACGGGCGGGTGATCGCAGATGTGGCGGTGCCTGCGCTTGATGACGCCTTCGTCGATGCCCGAGTGCCTGTGCGTGTCCCGATCGGCACGCGTGAGGCGCTGATGGTCCCCGAGCAGGCTGTCAGTCACCGCTTCGGGCTGGATTTCCTGATCGTCGGCGATGCCGAGCGCGTGGTGGTTCCGGGCCAGACCCACGAGGTTGACGGGGTGACAATGGTGGAAATACTCAGCGGTCTGACTGCAGGCGAGATTGTGGTGTTGCCATGAGTGCACGCCCTCAGCGCCTTGGAATGGCAGGCCACCTGACGCAGAGTTTCATCACGTCGCCGCTGACGCCGTTGATCATGCTTGCGGCGCTGGCAATGGGGCTGATTGCTCTCTTTGCCATCCCGCGCGAAGAGGAACCGCAGATCTCGGTGCCCATGGTCAACATCCTGCTGCAAGCCCCGGGGCTGGGCGCCGAGGATGTCGTAAAGCTGGTGTCCGAGCCTATGGAAACCATCGTCCGGGCGATCGACGACGTCGAGCATGTCTATTCCCAGACGATGGACGACCGCGCAATGGTGACGGCGCGCTTCGTCGTTGGCACCTCGGCAGATTCGGCCATCCTGCGTGTCCATGAACAAGTGCGCGGCAACATGGACCGCATCCCGGTGGGTATCCCCGAGCCACTGATCATCGGTCGTGGCATCGACGATGTGGCCATCGTGACGCTGACGCTGACCGGGCAGCACGGGCAGGATGTGGACGCCCACGCCCTGACACAAGTTGCGCGCGAATTGCGCTCTGAACTTGCCAAGGTGCCCGATGTGGGGCTGAGCTACATCGTCGGCGAGGCAACAGAGTCAATCCGTATCGCGCCGGACCCCGAGCGGCTGGCGCTGCATGGGGTGACGCTGCAACAGCTCGCGCACAAGGTTCAGGGGGCAAACCGGACGCTGAATGCGGGTCTGATCCGCGACGCGGGCGAACAGATCGAACTGGTGGCGGGTCAGAGCCTGACCGCCCCGGCGGAGATCGCCGGGCTGCTGCTTACCACGCGCGACGAGCGACCCGTTTATGTGGCCGATGTCGCGGATATCAGTTTCGTGGCAGATGGGTCCGAGCGCCGCGTCGCCCATGTCACCAGGGCCGAGGACGGGAGCATCTCGCGTGCCCCGGCGGTTACGCTGGCTTTCGCCAAGCGCGGCGGTGCCAATGCCGTCACGGTGGCGGACGCAATCCTTTCCCGGGCTGCGGTGCTGGAGGGGGCCTTGATCCCCGACAGCATGGCGCTGGAACTCACACGCGACTATGGCGCCACGGCACAGGACAAGGCCAATACGCTGCTGATCAAGCTTTTGCTCGCAACGTTGTCGATCATCCTGCTGACACTTCTTGCCATCGGCTGGCGCGAAAGCGTGGTGGTCGCCATCGTGATTCCGGTGACGATCCTGCTGACGCTTTTCGCGGCCTGGATCATGGGCTACACACTCAACCGCGTGTCGCTTTTCGCCCTGATCTTTTCCATCGGGATCCTGGTAGACGACGCCATCGTGGTGATCGAGAACATCGCCCGGCATTGGGGGATGAAGGATCCCGAACAGGAAACCGGTGGCGAGGGCCGCTCGCGTATTCGCCGGGCAATTGACGGGGTGGCCGAGGTCGGCAACCCTACCATCATTGCCACGTTAACGGTGGTGGCGGCGCTGTTGCCGATGTTGTTTGTGTCGGGGCTGATGGGCCCTTACATGAGCCCGATCCCGGCCGTGGCCTCGGCGGCGATGATCTTTTCCTTCTTCATCGCCGTCATGGTCACACCCTGGTTGATGCTGAAGATCTCGGGCAAGGCACCGCTGCATGGTGGCGAACATGCCGAAACCGGCGGGTTGCTGGGCCGAAGCTTCGCGGCTGTCGCCCGTCCGGTGCTGAAAACGAAGGGGCGGGCGGGGATATTCCTGATCCTTGCCACGGTGGTTTCCTTTGGCTCGCTGGGGCTGCTCTACACGGGCCATGTGACGGTCAAACTGCTGCCCTTTGACGACAAGGCAGAGCTGGCGGTGGTATTTGACCTGCCGCCCGGCGCCTCGGTCGAGGACACTGACCGCGTGGCGCAGGCAGTGGCGCGCGTGGCACTGGAACTGCCAGAGGTCGAAAGCGTCCAGACTTATGCCGGCACGGCGGCGCCCTTCAACTTCAATGGCCTTGTTCGGCACTATTTCCTCCGGGCGGACCCGAACCTCGGCGATGTGCAGATCAACCTCGGCGACCGCAGCCGCGCCAGTCACGACATCGCGCTGGAACTGCGTGAGCGGCTGTCGGCCCTGGAACTGCCGGAAGGCACCCGTATCCGCACCGTCGAACCGCCCCCCGGCCCGCCTGTGATGGCGACATTGCTGGCCGAGGTTTATGGACCGGATTCCGAAGCACGGCGCACCACTGCCCAGCGGGTGCGTGAAGCCTTTGAAAGCGTCGATTTCATCGTGGATGTCGACGATACCTTCCCCGAACCCGCGCGGCGGCTGCGGCTGGTGATCTCGCCCGATGATCTTGAGTTCTTCGGCGTCACCGAATCTGATGTGTTCGATACCGTGGCCACGCTGAACGGCTCCACTGTGGTGGGTTATTCCCATCGCGGCGGCGGACGCCATCCGATCCCGATCGAGCTGGCCCGCGACCGTGCTGACCGGGTGCTGGACGAACGTTTCCTGACCACACCGATCCCCGCAAACCTTCTTCCGGGCGCGCGCGGCGTGGTGGAACTGGGCGATGTGGTGCAGGTGGTGGAGGAAAACGCCTCGCCCATGATCTACCGTCGTAACGGTCGGGCGGCTGAAATGGTGATGGCCGAGCTTGCCGGCGATTTCGAGGCGCCGCTTTACGGCATCCTCGCCGTGGGTCGGGCGCTGGACGCGATGGACTGGGGGCCGGACGGCCCGCCCGAGATCCGCCTGAACGGCCAGCCTGCCGACGAAAGCAGGCCGGTTCTTCTGTGGGATGGCGAGTGGGAGGTGACCTGGGTGACCTTCCGTGACATGGGCGCGGCCTTTGGCGTGGCGCTTCTGGGGATCTATGTGCTGGTGGTGGCGCAGTTCGGCTCGTTCCGGCTTCCGCTGGTGGTGCTGACGCCGGTGCCGCTGACGTTCCTTGGTATCATGGTCGGGCACTGGCTGTGGGCGGCGCCGTTCTCGGCCACCTCGATGATCGGATTTATCGCGCTCGCCGGCATCATCGTGCGGAACTCGATCTTGCTAGTGGATTTCATCCGCAATGCCGACCGGACCGGAAAGACTGAACTCGACATCCTGCTGGCGGCAGGTGCAATCCGGTTCAAGCCGATCCTTCTTACGGCGCTGGCGGCGATGTTCGGCGCGGCGGTGATCCTGGCCGATCCGATTTTCCAGGGCCTTGCGCTGTCGCTACTCTTCGGCCTGTTCACCTCGACCTTGCTGACGGTTCTGGTGATCCCGGCAATCTACCGCGTGTTCCGCACCTGACATTGACCGGCAGAAGATGGTCAGACGGCGCGAATGCTGACAACACGAGGCACCGGACAGGTGCCATCGTCGCCTTGGTTGGTATGACGGCTTTGGCGAAGGGTTGCGATCTATTGCCGGTAATGACGCTGCGACGCCTGGAACCGTGCTCAGGCGTCGCCCCAATGCACCATCGGCAGGCCGGGCACCGGGCTGCGGAACATCGGAATGCGCGTGCCGCGCAACGAGCCGATATAAAGATTGCGCAGGTCCGGGCCCCCGAACGTGACAGAGGCAAACCAAGGCGCGATGGTCCCGCCGTGGGTTAAAAGCAGGTCGGGCGTTATCTGGTCGGCCTCGAACGCGGCGTTGAGTTCAGCCACTTTCACCGGGTCGGTATCGTCAAGGATGATCCGCATATCGCCTTCGGGTGTCAGGGCGAAAATACGGTCGGTCATGACATGTGTGCCCCAGAGGTTGCCATAGGCATCAAAGGCGATCCCGTCGATGAAGCCGCCGGTGTCAGCGGGGCCGAACACTTCGCGCTCCTCTACCGTCGCATCAAAACCGATCCGCAACCGGGTGATCCGCCGGCCCGTTGTTTCCACCACGTAAAGCCATTCCTCGGCGGCATCGAAGCGGATTTCATTGGTGAAGGCAAAACCATCGGCCACGATCCGCGCACCCTGATCATCCAGCACAGCAACATAGCCATCGGCAATGTTGGGGCTGATCGCCGCCATCCAGTTGGTGATGCGGGTGGAAACGGTGATCCAGATTCGCCCCTTGCTGTCGCGTAGAACAAAATTGACCTTGCCGATGGGCTGGCCGTCGATCTGGTCCAGCAAGACCTCGGTGCGGCCATCGCGCGTCATGCGTTCCAGCCGGTCGGTGCCGAAGTTCGAGATCAGGATCGAACCATCGGCATCGAAGGCCAGACCGTTCGGCAGCGTGCCGCTGGTGAAGCGTTCGGCCTCGTCCGCGGTGGCGCTGAAGCGCGTGTCGAGGCTTTGCGCGATCAGCGTCTGGCTGCCGTCGGGGCGGATATGCACCACGCCGCCGCGCGCGTCGGCCGCCCATAGGCTGCCGTCGCGTTCGGCCAGAATGCACTCGGGCCGCTGCAACCCCTCGCCGACATAGCTCAGGTCCGCAGCGGTGACGGAAAAACCATCGATCGGGTTCTGGCCGGCCATCAGAAGGCCACCCGGTCACCGCCCTTGAGCGCGAGCATGTCGCGTGCATCGTCGGGGGTGGCAACTTCCATATCCAGCGTTTCGATGATCGAGCGGATCTTGCGCACCTGTTCGGCATTGCTGGCCGCAAGCTTTCCCGGCCCGATATAAAGGCTGTCCTCCAGCCCCACGCGCACATTGGCACCCATCGTCAGCGCCTGCGTCAGGATCGGCATCTGGTGGCGGCCGGCTGCCAGCACTGACCAGTGATAATCAGCCCCAAACAGCCTGTCGGCGGTGGATTTCATGATGCCGACATTCTCGGGGTCCGCGCCGATCCCGCCCAGAATGCCAAAGATGGTCTGGATGAAGAACGGCGGCTTGAGCACGCCGCGATCTGCCATGAAGGCCAGGTTGTAAAGGTGGCCCATGTCATAGCATTCCAGCTCGAACCTTGTGCCATGCCCTTCGCCCAGTTCGCGCACCACGGTTTCGATATCGCGGAAGGTGTTGCGGAAGATGAAATCGTCCGAGGCGCGCAGGAACGGCTCTTCCCAGTCGAATTTCCAGTCACTGTATTTGTCTGCCATCGGGTGAATGGCGAAATTCATCGACCCCATGTTGAGCGAGCACATCTCTGGCGCGGCACGCAGCGGCGCAGCAAGGCGCTGTTCCACGGTCATACCCAGCCCGCCGCCGGTGGTGATATTGACCACCGCATCCGTCGCCTGCTTGATCACCGGCAGGAACTGCATGAACACCTCGGGGTCCGGGGTGGGGCGGCCGTTCTCGGGGTCGCGCGCATGCAGATGCAGGATGGATGCGCCCGCCTGGGCCGCCTCGATGGCCTGAGATGCGATGTCGGCGGGGCGATAGGGCACCGCATCAGACATGGTGGGCGTGTGGATGCCGCCGGTAACGGCGCAGGTGATGATGACCTTGCGTTTGGCTCGGGCCATGTCAGTCCTCCATGATGGCGACGGCGCGGACGAAACCGGCCGAGGCTGCCTTGATCTTGAACGGGAAACAGGAAATGCGGAATCCGGTGGGCGGAAGCTGGTCAAGGTTGGCCAGCTTCTCGATGTGGCAATAACCGATATCCATACTGGCGCGATGGCCCTCCCAGACGGTCGAGGGATCAGGGTTTGCAATGTAGCGCTCGCGCGTCGCGGAGAACGGCGCATCCCATGACCAGCCGTCGGTGCCCGTTACCCGCACCCCACGTTCCAGCAGCCAGAGCGTGGCGGCGCGGCCCATGCCGCATCCCTTGTCCAGATAATCGGGCTGGCCATAGGCATCGCCCGCAGCGGTGTTGATCACGACGATCTCAAGCGGGCTAAGCGTGTGTCCGATGCGCTTGAGCTCGGCTTCGACATCCTCGGGCTGCACCACGTAACCATCGGGGAAATGGCGGAAATCCAGCTTCACACCGGGCTGAAAACACCATTCCAGCGGCACCTCGTCGATGGTGATCGCGCGCTTTCCGCCGTCCATGGTGGAATGGTGATGATACGGCGCGTCCAGATGGGTGCCGTTATGGGTGATGCACTCGATCTTCTCGATCGCCCAGCCTTCGCCGCCGGGCAGGTCATCCTGCGTCATGCCGGGGAAGAACTGGGTGATCTGGCCTGCGGTCTGGCTGTGGTCCAGATAGGTGATCTTAGGCTCGAACCCCGGCGGGTCCGAGGCGATGCCGGTCTCAAGAGGAACTGACAAGTCGATGATTTTCATGGAAAACTCCTAGAGCAAGCCAATGGCGATGGCGGGAAAGACGATGATCAGCACCAGCACCACCGCCATGATCAGGGCAAAGGGCGCGGCCCCGGCGAACACATCGCCAAGGCCGATGCGCGGGTCATCCAGCGCGCCCTTGATAACATAGACCGACAGGCCAAGGGGTGGTGTCAGCAACCCGATCTCGACCGCCAGCACGGTGATGATGCCAAACCAGATCAGGTCAATCTGCATGGCCTGCGCGATGGGCAGCACCAGCGGCAGCGCGATCAGCATGATCGACGAGGAATCAAGGATCGTGCCCAGAACCACCAGGATCAGGCAGTAAAGCAGGATGAAGCCATAGATGCCCACATCGCGCGCCGCGACCCATTCGGTCAGGAATGCGGGCAGGCCCGACAGCGACAAAAAGCGCGAATACATCGTGGCGGCGATGATCAGGAAACAGATTGCGGCGGTGATATGGCCGGTTTCCAGTGTCACCTGCCAGAGCGTGCGCGCCCCGATCCTGCGCTTGGCCAGCGCAATCACGATGGCACCTAATGCACCGATTGCCCCGGCCTCGGTCGGTGTGAAGACGCCACCATAGATGCCGCCCAGCACCAGCGTGATCAGAAGCACAATGGGCAACAGCTTGCTGGTCGTATCACGCAACAGCGATACCGGCGCCAGGCGTTCGCGTGGGGGCGCGATGGCAATGCCGGTAAAGCCGGGAAAGAAGCGCACCATCACCGCGATGCCGATGCAGAAGGCCAGTGCCAGCACCAGACCGGGGCCGATGCCCGCGATGAACAGATGGCCCACCGATTGCTCGGCGATGATGCCATACAGGATCAAGAGCAGCGAGGGCGGGATCATCATGCCCAGCACCGACGACCCTGCCACAACCCCGCTGGCGAAACGCCCGGTGTGGCCGATGCGCATCATCTCGGGGACAGCGACTTTGGCGAAAACGGCGGCCGAGGCGATGGAGATGCCGGTAATCGCCGCGAAAACCGCATTCGCGCCGACCGTGGCCATGCCCAGCCCCCCCTTGAGCCGCTGAAAGGCGCGGTTGGCGACATCGAATGTATCGCGCCCGATATCGGCGCGGCTGACCACCAGCCCCATCAGCACGAACAGGGGAACGACGCCGAACAGGTACGAGGAGATACTTTCGCGCGCGGCCAGCGACAGGGTCCGCGCCGCCAGTTGCGGATTGTCGCGCAGCGCCCAGATACCCAGAAAGCTGACCAGCGCCAGCGCGATGGACACATGCATGCCGATCCAGATCAGCGACAGGATGCCGACCAACGACCAGAGGCCGATTTCGATTCCGGTCATGGCCGCCCTCTTATGGCATGAACTGACAAAGCCAGTGTGCGCGAGACGAATACCGCGAACAGCAGCGCCGATCCCAACACGACAATGCCGTGCACCGGCCAGATCGGCGCCAGAAACTGCCCCACCGTGCCGATCATTTGCCCGCGCCCGTAAGAGCGCATGAAAAGCGGGTAGAACGCGCTGAGCAAGACCCAGATCAACGCGGCACCCGCCCCGTGCAGCACGGCATCCAGCGCATCGCCGATGCGTTGCGATCGTGCGCGAAGCATCTTCAGAAAGGCATCCGAGCGGGTAAGTTTGCCGCGCGCCAGCGTGTTGGCGATCTGCAGGAAAACAATCGCCAGGATCGACATGGCCACCATTTCCGGCACCCCGGCGATGGGTTTACCCATGAAAAAGCGGCCCGTCACATCGGCGGCGATCAGCAGCATGATGCCCAGAATCAGCGCGGTGCCAAGGGCCGACAAAACGGCCGTTGCGCGGTCAAGCATGAGTGCTACGAAATCAAGGGGTGCAAGCCCCGTTCGCAGGTCTTCGGTGGTTGCCATGGCGGGTTCCGTCAGTCGGGCGGAAAGGAGCCTGTCATCCCGCATCGTCTGTGGCGCGGGGATGACAGGCGGTTACGTGGACCTCAGCGCTGCGACCAGTCGCGGCCCAGATCGGCGCCGGCGGCCTTGAGCGCCGCGACATAGGCATTCAACACTTCGGTGCCGGGCAGGCCCATGCCGTCAGCATTCGCAGCCCAGGTTCCGGCGATATCGGGCAGGGCTGCGGCCCAACGCGCGCGTTCTTCTGCGTCCAGCACGTGCAGGCGGTCTTCATCGGCGGCGATGGTAGCCATGGCGGCGGCGACGCGCTCGGTCTGTTCCGCCAGATAAGCCTCGGTATAGGCTTCGGCACCGGCGCGCAGGGCGTTCTGCACCACCTCGGGCTGTTCGGCGAACCACGTCCGGTTCGCCACCAGGGTTCCGGCATATTGCGCGCCGAAATCCGTGACGGTCACATAGGGCGCAACCTCGTGCAGACGGGCGGGGGCTGCGGCCGTGGGGAACACGATCACCCCTTCAAACACGCCGGTCTGGATGTCGTTGTAATAGGTTGTCAGGTTCCCGGACACGCCGACCGCCCCGGTGCCTTCGACCCAGTTCACTGCCGGGCCAGGCGCGCCGATGCGGCGACCTTGCAGGTCATCGATGCTGGTCACCGGGAAGGTCGTCATCAGCACATAATTGTCCAGCGCAAAGCCACCACCGAGGTATTCGGCATCATACTCATGCCAGCTTTCCACCATGCCTGGTACGGTTTCATGCAGCATCGCCAGTGTTTCCATCACTAGCCGCGGGTCGGAAGGTCCGAAGGGGGTGTTGTAACTTACGTTCTGCAGCGGCAGTTGTGTCGGCATGAATACGGTGGGAATGGCGCCAACTTCGGCCAGTGCATCCTCGACAGCTTCCAGCTCGCCGCCAACAGATGCCAGGCTTCCGCCATACGCTTCGGACCAGTTGATCGAATGCCCGGTCCCGTCAAGTGCATCATTGACGGCGGGGATGAAGGTCTCGGTCAGGTGCTTGACCCACAGGAAGATCGGCGGATGGCCGTTGACAAGCGTCACGTCGATCGACTGGGCCGGTGCGGCACCGGGCAGTGCCAGCCCCGCCGCCAGCACGGGTAGGGCCAGGAAGTGTTGCAGTGATCTGTTCATTTTCTCTCCTCCTCTGAAAACCGGCCCCGCTATTGCCGGGGTGTTCCGGGGTATTCCTCCACGCCGTCGCCGTGCCCTCCGGCATCGGCAATGGCCCGCGTGCCTGCGGCGATGAAGCGCACCGCCCCGTCGATTATGGCATCGATATCATCGTCGCGCAGTGCGCCTTTCGACAGATCCTCGGCCCGCCCGGTTGGCGCCATGAGCGACATGCCGATGGCGATCGCGTTCATGTAGCAGCGCACCGTATCCTTGCGCGACAGACCGGGTGTCACCGCAGCAATCTCGTCGATGAAACGCAACGCGATGGCGTTGTATCGCTCGCCGGTCAGGCGGCGCGAGCGTTCATCCGTGCCCGATGCGACATGCACCACAAGGCGCGCATAGTGCGCCCCGCCTCGGGCTGGATCGCGGCCCAGCGAAACCGTGGGGCGCAAAAGAGCGTCAAGAACCGCCTCAAGCGTCACTGCCCGGCCGCGATGCATTTCCGCCAGCCGCGCGCTCCGCTCTTCGTTGATTGCTTCGGATCGACGCGCAAAGACGGCCTCGAACAGGTTTTCCTTGTTGCCGAAATAGTAGTGGATCAATGCCGAATTGGCCTGTGCCTTTTCGGCGATGGCGCGCGTCGTGGCGCCGTGAAACCCGCTTTCGGCGAACACCTCCTCAGCCGCATCCAGGATGATTTCCTGGGTCGTCATGCGCTCTGTTCCTTCGGCCGTGTTCTGGTGCATTCCAAGGCCCGAGTCTTAATTAATCAGTTGATTGAAATGGAGCATGAACAGATGCCCCTGTCAAGAACCCTGACGCCGCGGGCGTTTCGTCACGTAAGGTTGTTGCGCAGAAAGCGGGTGAAACGCGGATCATTCGCGCGCGCCACATTGATGCGGATGCCATGTCGGTGCTGCGCCAGCGATTGGGTGAAGAACATCACCGGCGCCTCGGTCGCCACCTTTTCCGCCAGACAGGTCGATATTCTGGCTTTGATGGCGCGTGGCGATCAGTTCGCGGATAGAGCTGTTGCCCTTCGGCACACCATAGCCGGAGCTGATCGAAATGGCCAACCGGCGCGAATACCGTCAATCCATTGCCGAAACGATCACGCCTCGCGTTGCCGAAATCGCTGGCGGCCATGTCCGGCTGCGAGATGATGAAAACCTTTGACGGCTATACCGCCGGGCGCATCCTTGCGCATGGCTTTTTATCAACCGTGCCTTTCGGTTTCCCGCAGGGCGACCAGTTCGAGGCGTGGTTCCACCATCGCGGGGGGGGGGGCGGGAGATGGCGAAGCGCGGCTATGCGCTCGAAAGCCCGTCCTTTTGTCAGGCGCGGTCCACAACATCGACACCCAGCGCGCGCAGCCCCGGACGGCTGCGCTGCGATAGCGCCTCGGCCAGAATATCACGCAGTCCGCGCGCATGAATCTTGAGCGCTTCGGCAGCCTCATCGGCGCGATTTTCGGCGATCAGCCGCAGGATGTGGCTGTGTTCGTCATGCGCGTCATCGCGCGCAGAAGGCAACGAGCACATGATCCAGCGGGCGCGCTCGATCCGGGTCAGGATATCGGTGACGGCGCGCACCAGAAACCGGTTGCGCGACAGCTTGGCGAGCCTGTGGTGAAAACTCGATCCGATCTCGAACCAGGCGGCGGTATCAGCGCCCTGCCGCCCGGCATCAAGCACCTCTTGCAGGCGCGTCAGTTCTTCGGGCGTGGCATGCTTGCAGGCCAGATGCGCCACCGCGGCCTCGATATGTTCGCGATACTCGAAAGCTTCCAGTATCTCGTCCAGTTCCAGCGGGGTAACGCGCAATGAACGGCCCTGCCGCAGGATCAGACCTTCGGCCTCAAGCCGTAACAGCGCTTCACGGATCGGGGTGCGCGAGGTGCCCAGCATCCCCTCCAGCGCGCGTTCTGACAGCTTTTCGCCGGGCAGAAGATCCAGCGACAGGATCGCGGTGCGCAGGCGGGCATAGGTATCGGGGGCCCGTTCAGGGCTGGCGGTCTGGGCTGGGGTGGGCTCTGGTTCGGGCAAGATATGGGTCCGGTTTTTTGGTCTCTTGATTGGTATACCAATATGGCGTACCAAATGACAGTCTTTCGTCGGAGGAGAGGACGAAACCCCAAATGAATACCATGTCTGGCCCCTACCGTAAGGATTTTCCGTGCCGGGTTAAGATTGTCGAGGTTGGAACCCGTGACGGATTTCAGGCTGTCGAGCGCTTGATACCGACGGACACCAAGGCAGCGATCCTGAAAGCGCTGATCGCGACGGGCCTGCGCCATTTCGAGGCCACGTCGTTCGTCTCGCCCCGCGCGGTGCCACAATTGCGCGACGGCGCGGCGTTGCTGGCCGAGCTGGGCGCGCCCGAGGGCGTGATGCTGAGCGCGCTGGTGCCCAATATGCGCGGCGCAGAGGCGGCGATTGCAGCAGGGGCGGGGGCAATGGTGGTCTTTGTTTCTGCCTCGGAAAGTCACAACCTGAAGAACCTGAATCGCAGCCGGGCAGATTCGCTTGCCCAGTTGACGGCGGTCTGTGTCCGTGCGGCTGAGGCGCGCGTGCCGGTGCAGGGCGCGATCGCCACGGCCTTTGGCTGCCCGTTCGAGGGTGATGTGCCGGTGGCATCTGTGGTTGACATCGCGCGGGCCTATCACGCCATGGGCATTCGTCACCTGACGTTGGGCGACACAACCGGCATGGCAACGCCGCCGTTGGTGCGCGAACGGGTGCAGGCGCTTAACGCGGAACTGCCGGATATGGAGATTGCACTGCATTTCCACAACACGCGCGGGATTGGGCTGGCAAATGTCATGGCAGGGCTGGAAGCGGGCGTGTGGATCTATGAATCCTCGGTCGCCGGGCTGGGCGGCTGCCCCTTTGCGCCGGGCGCCACGGGAAATATCTGCACAGAGGATCTGGTCTATCTGCTGCATGAATGCGGCATCGAGACCGGCGTCGATCTGGACGCGCTGTGCGCGGTTGCGCGCGAGGTTGAGCAGGTGATCGGCCACCCGCTGCCGGGGCAGGTGATGAAGGCCGGACCGCGCCTGCAAACCGCCCCTATGGATAGTGTCAGGACGGCCTGCGGATGAACCAGAGCCTGCGCAAACCCCTTGACGGCATCCGCGTGGTCGATCTGACGCGCGTGCTTTCCGGCCCGTTCTGCTCGATGCTGCTGGGCGATATGGGTGCCGAGGTGATCAAGGTCGAGCCGCCGGGCAAGGGCGACCCGGTGCGCGAACAGGGTGGTATCCGTGACGGGCTGAGCTGGTATTTCGCCTCGTTCAACCGCAACAAGAAATCTGTCACGCTGGATCTGCGCAACCCCGGTGACAAGGCGCTACTGGAACGGCTGATCGAAGGTGCCGATGTGCTGGTCGAAAACTATCGCCCCGGCGTGCTGGCGGGGATGGGGCTGGATTCTGACACGCTGGCACGGCTGAACCCCCGCCTGGTGACCTGTTCGATCAACGGCTTTGGCAGCACCGGCCCCTATGCCGACCGCCCCGCCTTTGATTTCATCACGCAGGCGATGAGCGGGTTCATGAGCGTGAATGGCGCCGCCGACCAGCCGCCGCTGCGCTCGGGCCAGCCGGTCACCGATCTGGTGGCCGGGCTCTATGCCGCTTACGGCGTGGTCAATGCCCTGCGCGCGCGCGATCTGAACGGGCAGGGCCAGCAGGTGGAAAGCGCGATGATGAACGGCATCCTGTCGTTCATGGCCTATCTCGCGTCCGAACATCTGCTGACCGGCGCTATCCCGGCGCGCACCGGAAACGATCATCCGCTGGTGGCACCCTATGGCCTGTTCCGCGCCAGTGACGGCGAGGTGGCGGTGGCGGCGAGCAATGACCAGGTATTGCGCCGCTTCATGCGGACTGTCGGGCTGGAGCATCTGCTGGATGACCCGCGCTTTGACGATAACCCCAAGCGTTTTGTGCGGCGCAATGAGCTGAATACGCTGATCGACGCGCAGATGGTGCAGGATACGCAGGCGGCCTGGATCGAGCGGCTGAATGCCGCGGGCGTGCCCAGCGGGCGGGTGCAGAACCTGGCCGAGGCGCTGGCCGATCCGCAGGTGCTGGCGCAGGAGATGGTGATTGATGTGCCTCATCCGGGGCATGGCACGGTACGGATGCTGGGCTTCCCGGTCAAGCTGAGCGCCACGCCCTGCGAGGCCCGCCTGCCCGCGCCGGAACTGGGCGAGCACAACGACGAAATCCTGGGGCCGCTGCGATGACGCGCCCGAGGGTATGACGACAATCAATCCGTCCCCCGGGAGGAGGGGCGCAACATCAGAGGGAGGAGACCCACATGACCATCACCAAAAGAGGCTTCAGTGCGCTGGCCGCGCTTGCGACCGGCCTGTGCCTCGCCGCGGCAGCGGCGCAGGCCGAGCAGATCGAAATTCACAACACCATGAGTGCCGGCGGATCGGAAGAAGCCGCGATCATGCGCTTTGCCGAGATCCTGGAAGAGCGCGCGCCGGGCCGGTTTGACATCGCGCCCTATCTGGGCGGCCAGTTGGGAGACGAGACAAGCGTTCTGGAACTGCTCAATCTGGGTCAGACCCAGATGGCGCTGACCGGCGGTTTGTTCATGGGCCAGTATGCCGCCGAATATGACGCCGTGTCGGTGCCCTTCGTGTTCCCCAACTGGGCCGCGGTGGAACACTACGTCATGGAGACCGATTCAGGCCGCGCCATGCAGGAGCAATCGCGCGAAAGGGGCAATCTGGTCTATCTGGGGCCGCAGATGCGGGCTTTCCGGCACATGACCTCGAACCGCGCGATCCATACGCCTGACGACCTGCAAGGGCTGCCGATGCGCCTGCCTCAGATCCCTGTCTGGGTGGATGTCTGGAGCGAGCTGGGCGTGCAACCCATCGTCATTCCCGCGCCGGATATCTATTTTGCCATGCGCACCGGGCAGGTGCAGGCGCATGAAAACAGCCTCGCCTCGCCCTATACCCGCCAGATGTGGGAGGTGCAGGATTACATCATCACCACCGCGCATCTGTCGTTCCCGTGGCACTGGGTGGCATCGGCCCGCTGGTGGGACAGCCTGTCAGCCGAGGATCAGGAACTGATCCGCGAGGCGGTGGAAGAGGCGCGCCAGCATGGCTATGCGGTTGAGCAGGAGCGCGATGATTTCTACCGCGCCGGGCTGATCGAGAACGGCATGACCTTCATTGATGTCGATCAGGCACCCTTCCGCGAAGCTGCCGCCCCCGCTGTGCAGCGCGCGCTGGCCGATATGGCGCCGGGTGTGACCGATGACATTCAGGCCGCCATCGACGCCACCGCCAACTGAGCGATGATGGCCGGGCCCCGCTTGCGGGCCCGGTCACAGGCTGGCAGGCCGGGAGGCCACGTATGAGATTTGCACAACTTGAAGCCGGGCTTGCGCGAGTGCTGGAGCTGCTTGCCATGGCGATGATGATGGCGCTGGTGGGCGTGATCACCTATGCCGTTCTGGGCCGTCAGGTGTTTCACCTGCCCGTCGCCTGGTCGGAAGAGGTGGGCGCCGGGCTGATGGCCTGGATGGTGCTGCTGGGTTCGGCCTCGGCCTGGTATCACCGGCGGCATCTGGTGATCGATGTGGTGTTGCGGCGGCTGAGCCGTCGCTGGTTGCGCGGCTTTTGCATCGTCATCGAGATCGGCGGGCTGTTGCTGCTGTCGGTCGCCTTCTGGGGGTCGCAATCCATGATGCGGGTCAGCGCCCATAATTCAACCACCGCGCTCGGGATCAGCTACAGCTATCTGTATCTGGCGCTGGTGATCGGGCTGGGGGCGATGATCCTGTTCAGTGTCGCGCAGCTTGTACGGCTGATCCGCGGCGATATTGCTGCCCTGCCACGCTATGATGCGGAGGGCGAATGGAATACCTGATTATCTTTTTCGGCCTGATGGTGCTGCTGTTCGCCATCGGCGTGCCTATTGCCATCTCTATCGGCCTGACCTGCCTTGCGGTTCTGGTGATCCGCGATGGCATCACCGCCATTCCGGCCGAACTGTTCGCGCTTCAGATGTTGCGCGGGCTGAACAACTTTCCGATCCTCGCCATTCCGTTCTTCATCTTTGCCGCCGCGCTGATGAATGTCGGCACCGTCGCCGCGCGGATATTCGATTTTGCAAATGCGCTGGTGGGTTCCGTCCGGGGCGGGCTGGGGCATGTGAATGTGCTGGCGTCGATGATGTTTTCCGGCATGTCCTCGACTGCGGTGGCCGATGTGGCGGGGTTGGGGCAGCTTGAGCTGAAGGCGATGCGCGAGCGCGGCTATCCGCGCAGCTTTGCGGTGGGGATCACCGGGGCCAGCGCGGTGATTTCACCGATGATTCCGCCCTCGATCGCGCTGGTGGTCTATGGCTGGCAATCGGGCACTTCGGTTGCGGCAATGTTTCTAGCCGGGCTGGTGCCGGGGCTGATGGTGGGCCTGAGCTTCATGATCACCAGCTTCATACTGTCGTTCTGGCTGCCCATGCCGCGCTCAAAGCGCCCCGCCGTGAGCGAACTGGCGCGGCTGTTCTGGCGCGCGCTGCCGCCGCTTCTGACGCCGGGCATCATCGTCGGCGGCATCTGGACCGGCATGTTCACCCCCACCGAGGCCGGGGCGATTGCCTGTGTCTATGCAATGTTTCTGGGCGGGGTGGTGTATCGGGAACTGAACTGGAAGCTTTTGCTGGGTGTGCTGTCCAGCACCGTGCGCTTTTCCTCCATCATCCTCTTCATCATCGGCATCGCCACTTTCTATGGCTGGCTTCTGGTGCGGCTGCGCATTCCGCAGGAACTGGCCATGCTGATGACCGGGCTTGAGGTGGGCAACACCACGATCTTGCTGGCCATCGTGCTGTTCTTCCTGGCCGTGGGCTGTTTCATGAGCGTCGTCGAGGCGATCCTGATCTTCACGCCGATTTTCATGCTGACCATTCAGGCGCTGGGGATCGATCCGGTCTATTTCGGCGTGCTGATGGTGCTGACCCTGTCTTGCGGGGTGATCACGCCGCCCTTTGGCAATGTGTTGTTCGTGCTGACCGAAATAACCGGCCTGCCGTTCGAGAAGGTGGCGCTGGCGGTGGTGCCGTTCCTGCTGCCGATCTTTGCGGTGATCGTGCTGATGATCTTTTTCCCCCAGATCGCCACCTTCTTGCCGACGCTGGCCCGATGACACGCAGACCAGATCGCACAAGTGGCGTCAGGAGGGGCGCCACATCGTCAGAAAACTATCCTCGCGGGGCCACCAGAACCTCCGGGCAAGCGGCGCGGATGGCGGGCAGGGCATCATTCTGCTCGGCGCGCGCATCGACCACGATCTGGTCGACACCGGCCAGGGCGGTATAGGAAACGCGGCTGACTGTGCCCAGTTTCGAGTGATCGGCCAGAAGAACCCTGCGCTTTGCACGGGCGAGCATGGCGCGGGCTATCTCGGCCTCGCCCGGATCATAGCTGGTTGCACCCGCCGCGGCATCAAGACCGAAGGGGGAAAGGAACACCAGATCTGCGCTGTAGCGGTGTATCTCGTTGATGGCGGCAGGGCCGAAGGTGGCGGCGGCCTGGGTGTTGAAATCGCCGCCGATCAGAACGGCACGGTTTCGCCGTTTCTCAAGGCTGTGCGGTGCGCCAAAGCGGGTGGCGACATCAACTGAATTGGTAATCACTACCAGCCCGCTCAGTTTCGAAAGCCGCTCTGCCAGAATGGCGGTGGTGCTGCTGCCGCCATCGAGAAACAGAACCGACCCCGGCTGCACCAGACTGGCCGCGACACCGGCGATTGCCTGTTTCTCGCGCAGACGCACAGTGCTGCGGATGGCATAGGGCGCCTCATGCGGGGATTCTGTCGGCAGCGCGCCGCCGCGCACGCGTTTCAGCGCACCCTCGGTTTCCAGCTCGAGCAGGTCGCGCCGCACCGTCTCGCGCGAGACGCCGAGCTCCTCGGTCACCCGGTCGACAGAGATATTGCCAAATGTGGCGAGCATGGAGCGTATCCGCTGGCGGCGTTCTTCCTGCCACATGGCCTTGATCGTCTCCTGTGATTCAGACGGGCAGCAGAGTCCGCGCCTGCGCATGCAGTTCAGGCGTGGCGGCGGCGATCACCCGCCCGTCCGACTCCAGCCCCAGCGCCGCGCCGGACCAATCGGTGATCACCCCGCCCGCCGCTTCGACGATCGGCACCAATGCCAGAAAATCATACGGTTCCAGCCGGGATTCGACAACCAGATCGACATGCCCTGAAGCCAGAAGCCCGTAGCTGTAGCAATCGCCGCCAAACCGGGCTGTTGCAGTGCGCGCCGCCAGATGCTCTATCGCTGTCCGCGCCGCACCCTCGAAATACAGCAGCGAGGTGGTGTAGAACCGCGCGCGGGCGAGATCGCGGCACTGGCTGGCGCAGGCACGCGTCCGCTGCCCGTCGCGTCCGGTGAACCAGGCCCCCTGGCCGGCCACCGCGCTCCAGCGTTCACCCAGCGCGGGCATCTCCACCACGCCCAGTTGCGCCCGCCCGTCCTGCACCAGCGCCATGAGCGTGCCCCAGATTGGCCAGCCGGTGATGAAGCTGCGGGTGCCATCAATCGGATCGATCACCCAGGTAGGCGCTCCTGCGCTGCCCTCGGCGCCATATTCCTCGCCAAGAATGGCGTGATCGGGGAAGTGTGCGGCAATGGCCTTGCGCAGAAAGGCCTCGACCGTGCGGTCGGCCACGGTCACCGGGCTGTCGTCAGCCTTTGTTTCGATATCCATGCCCTGGCGAAACCAGTCAAGCGCCAGCACCCCGGCCTCTTGTGCGATGGTTTCGGCAAAAGCGACGCATTGTGCCGGTGGCGGCGTTGCCGGTGACATCGGTTTCGCTTCCATAGCGGACTCCTTCGGGTAGGCACGATGCCAAATTGACCACTTTGAGCACAAAAACACAGATTGCCACAAAAGCCAAGCTGCGTTACGCTCGTGAAAAAAGTGAAACGGCCACCCAACAGGAGAAGTAAAATGAAGAATCGACTCGCTCACATTGCGGCACCATTGGCCCTTTCGGCGCTTCTGGCCGCTCCGGCCTGGTCCGGCGAGATTACCGTCTATTCGGCGCTCGAAGACGAAGAGATCGCGGCCTATCTTGAAGCCGCACAGGCAGAACTGCCTGACGTCACAATCAACGTGCTGCGTCTGTCGACCGGTGATCTGGGCGCGCGCCTGATTGCCGAGTCGGCCAACCCGCAGGCCGATGTGCTCTGGGGCTTCGCGGTGACCAATATCCTCAACCCTGCAATCTACGACCTGCTGGAACCTTATGCTGCCGAAGGTGTCGAGGCATTGGATGCGCAGTATCGTGACGCCGATAGCCGCTGGTTTGCGCCGATCGGCTATATGGGCGCGTTTTGTGTCAACACCGCGCGGCTGGAACAGATCGGCGCCCCGGTGCCGCGCAGCTGGGCCGATCTGACCGATCCAGTCTATCAGGGTGAGGTGGTGATGCCCGATCCAGGCTCGTCCGGTACCGGCTATTTGCAGATCGCGGCGATCCTGCAGGGCATGGGCGAGGAAGCAGGCTGGCAACTGATCAGCGATCTGGACCCGAACATGGCGCAATACACCACCTCGGGCTCGCGGCCGTGTCGGATGGCGCAGGTGGGCGAGTATGCCATCGGCGCCTCGCTGTCTTACGTGGCGATGCAGGGCATCGATCAGGGATATCCGCTGGAAATGGTGATCCCGGCCGATTACGCCGGGTTCGAACTGGAAGGCAATGGGCTGATCCGTGGTGCTTCCAACCCCGAGGATGCGCGCCGCTTCCTTGACTGGACGCTGTCGGCCAGCGCCGCTGAAACCTATGCCACGCACAAGGATCTGGTGACCCTGCCGGGTGTCCCGCGTTCGCAGATGGCCGACCAGGCTGGCCTGCCCGAAGATCTGTCGGCGGTTCTCTTCCCGATGGATTTCGCCGCCTCGGGTGCAGAGCGTGACGCGATCATCGCCCGCTGGCGTGATACGGTCGGTCGCTGAACCGCGCTGCCCGGCGGTGGCCAACATGCCGCCGGGCTTTTCTCAAGGCTCTTGAAGAAGACAGCGATGCATCTGGAAATCAGAAATCTATCCAAGTTCTTTGGCCAATTTCAGGCTTTGGCGAATGTCGATCTGGAAGTGGGAAGCGATGAATTCGTTTGCCTGCTGGGTCCATCGGGCTGCGGCAAGACCACGCTTTTGCGCATCATAGCGGGGCTGGAGCCGTTTGACCGAGGCACGCTGGAACTGGGCGGGCGCGATCTGGCGGGGCTGAGCGCGCAGCATCGCGGCTTTGGCATCGTTTTCCAGTCCTATTCGCTGTTTCCCCATATGACAGTGGCCGAGAACATCGGCTATGGCTTACGCATCCGCAAGGCGGCGAGGGCCGAGATTGCCGCCAAGGTGGGGCAGTTGATGGAACTGGTCCACCTGCCCGAATATGCCCAGCGATATCCGCATCAACTTTCGGGTGGGCAGCAGCAGCGGGTGGCGATTGCCCGCGCGCTGGCCACCGATCCTGCATTGCTGCTGCTGGACGAGCCGCTCTCGGCGCTCGATGCCCGCGTGCGCGCCGAGTTGCGCACCGAGATCCGCGAGGTGCAGCGGCGGCTGGGTATTCCCACGATCATGGTGACCCATGATCAGGAAGAGGCCCTGACCATGGCCGACAAGGTGGTCTGCATGAATGCGGGCACGATCGAGCAGATCGGCACCCCGCACGAGGTATATTCCCGCCCGCGCACCCGTTTCGTGGCCGATTTCGTCGGTATCAGCAATCTGCTGGAACCGGCCAGAGTCGCCGCCCTTGACCCCGGCGTTGCTCGAAGTCAGCCTGCCGGTGGCGCTCATCTGCTCGCACTTCGCCCCGAGGACATTCTGGTCAACCCCGATCCGGCGGGTGAGGGCCGGGTGGATGCTGTCACCTACCTTGGCAATATCAACCGCATCGCGCTGAACTGGCGCGGCCTCGAACTGGTGGCCGAGACGCATCGCGGCCTTTCTCTGGGGTCCGGCGCGCTGGAACCGGGCGCGCGGGTCTCGGTCGCGGTTGCGCCGCAAGCGGGTGTCTGGGTGCTGGCATGAGCGCGGTGACGACCAGCAGTGCCGCCCCCAAGGCGCGCAACCCAGGCATCCCGGCACAGGCGCGACTGCTTTACGCAACTGCCTTCATCGTGCCGATGATCGGGCTGGCGGTGTTCTTCCTCTATCCGCTGGGCCTGATCGTGCTGCGCAGCTTCACGCAGCGCGATGGCAGTCTGGGCGTGGGCAATTATGCCGATGTGCTGGCGATGGGCCATATTGGCCGGGTGCTGGGCAACTCTCTGGTCATGAGCGGCCTGACCACGCTGATCTGCGTCGTCCTTGGCTTTGCCATCGCCTATGCGCTGCAACGCACGAAACTGCCGTTCCAGTGGCTGATCTCGGTGGCGCTGATCCTGCCCTTGCTGGCGCCCTCGCTGGTGCAGGCGTTGGGCTTGATCTTCCTCTTTGGCCGCAACGGGGTAATCAACCAGTTCACCGGGTGGAACCTGCAAATCTACGGCCTGTGGGGGCTGGTGATCTCGAATGCGATGTATGCGCTGCCGCAGGCGGTGATGATCATCCAGGCGTCGCTGCGCCATTCAGACGTTCGCCAGTATGATGCGGCCATGGTGATGGGTGCTTCGCCCTGGCGGCGGTTCGTGGATATCACGCTGCCCAATGCGCGCTTCGGCCTGCTCAGCGCGGGTTTCGTCTGCTTTACCGTGACGATCACGGATTTCGGCAATGCGGCGGTGATTGGTGGCAACTACCGTGTTCTGGCGACCGAGATCTATGCGCAGGTCGTGGGGCAGATGAATTTCAACATGGGCGCAGTGATTGGTATCTTTCTGCTGATCCCCACGCTGCTGGCCTTCTATATCGAGAAGGTCGCCGCCCAACGCCAAAGCGGCGGCGGCTCGGAAAGCGCAATTCCGGTGGGGCGTAACCTGCTGGCTGCGCGCGATATTCCGCTGGGGCTGGTCAGCCATCTGACCGCGCTGTTTCTGATCGCGGTCGTGGCGACGGTGGTCTTTGCAAGCTTCGTGTCGCTCTGGCCCTATCGGATGGACCTGACGCTGCGCAATTACAACATCACCACGCAGGGTGGTTATGCGCCGCTCTGGACCTCGCTGGTGGTGTCGGTTCAGACCGCCGTAATCGGTGTGGTGATGCTGTTCGCGCTGGTGGTCGCCCAGCGGCGGCTTTCGCGCGGGGCGGCCAAGGTGGTCTATCTGCTGGCCATCGTGCCGGTGGGCGTTCCGGGGCTGGTGCTGGGGCTTTCCTATGTGCTGTCGTTCAACGTGGCGAATTCGGTGCTGGGCATGCTCTACGGCACTACCCTTCTGATCGCGCTGTGCAATTTCTACCACTACCATTCGCAAGGCTTCCTGACGATGGTAACCGGCATCCGTACCGTGCCCCCCGCGCTGGAGGAAACCGTTACCTGTATGGGCGGCTCTGCGCTGCACGGGCTTCGCGATGCGATCCTGCCGGTGATGCTGCCGACGCTGGTGGCGGTGTTTTTCTTCCTCTTCATGCGCTCGATGGTGACGCTTTCGGCGGTGATTTTCCTGATCACGCCGCGGCTCAGTGTTGGGGCGGTCTCGGTGCTGCGGCTGGATCAGGCGGGATTCACCACGCAGGCGGCAGCGTTTTCCGTCTGCATTATGGCGGTGGTGCTGAGTGCGCTGGCCCTGATGAAACTGGCGCTCTGGCTGGTCAGCCGCCGTCCTGCCGCTCACGTGACCGCCTGACGACGACCGAGAACCGGCCCCGCCGTGGGTGGGTTACCGGTCGACGGTTCTCGTCATGGCCGCGCCACTGCTGATCTCCCAGCCTTGTGAAGCGCTCCAGATCGCCGGGGCCGATATGGCATTGGCACCCTTGATGATCTGAACCCGCCCGGCACAGGGCAAGTTCCTTTCACAAGTGTAACTTTGGCTGGCACCTGCTGTCCAAATGGCTATGATGGCCTTGGAAGCGAAGGAAGCGTGTTATGCGATTGCCGGAGGGCCGGCTTACAAGATCGGTGCTGATCTATGCGGGGGCGGTGGGCTGTGGCTGGATCGGCAGCCTGATCAACCTGCCGCTGCCGTGGATGATCGGCGCGCTGGTCTTCGCCACCGGGCTGAGCCTTTCGGGCGTGGCGGTGCGGGTGCCGCAGGTAACGCGACCGGTCGGGCAGATCGTGATCGCCGGATCGGTAGGGCTGGCCTTTACGGCGGCGGCGCTGGAAAGCGTAGCGCAGATGTTCGTGCCGATGGTTCTGGCCGCGCTCGCGACGCTCGCGGCGGGCTTTGTCGTCGCCTGGGTGCTGACCCGGATGACACCGGTCGATGCGGTGACAGCCAGCCTCGCCTCGATCCCCATGGGGCCGGTTGAATCGGCCAATCTCGCGCGGCGCTACGGGGTTTCGCCCGGGCCGGTGATCTTTACCCAGACGCTGCGGATCATGGCGCTGGTGCTGCTGATCCCGCCGGCAGTGCTGTATTTCAACGGTGGGATGGGTAGGGGCGACAGTGTGCTGCGCGCGATGCACTGGACCGCGCCGGGCGCCACGCTGCTGATCGCGCTCGCGGTGGCCGGGGCCTATCTGATGAAAGCGGTGCGGCTGTCCAATCCGTTCTTTCTGGGGCCGCTGGCAGCCTCGGCCGTGGCCTCGGCGGCAGGGCTGCCAGTGACGGCGGTTCCCTATGTAATACTGGCGGGCGCGCAGGTGTTGCTTGGGGTCTGGCTGGGTGCTGCGATGGACCGGGAGTTGTTTCGCCGCGCCGGCGGGTTCGTGGCAGCGGCAGTGGCCTCCACGCTCCTGATGATCGCGCTTTGCGTGGGCATGGCATTGGCCATGGCCGCAGCGACCGGGCATTCCTGGAGCACGATGGTGCTGGCCTTCGCGCCGGGCAGCGTGACCGAGATGGCATTGACGGCCAAGATCCTGCAGGCCGATATCGCGCTGGTCACGGCGTTTCATCTGGTTCGGATCTTCATTATCCTGCCCACCGCACCGCTGTTCACCCGATGGGTCGCGGTGCTGGCACGCCGGGACACATAGGGGTCCACCGGAACTGTTCGTGATGATTTCTCGGCGTTGCGAAAGCAGCGCTCTTCACCATCATACTTCCGGTCATGGAGGTTCAGGCAGGCTGTGAGTAACCGCGCCTTGTTCGGGCAAGGGACAAAGGCATACTGGAGAGGCAGCAGAGCCACAGTTTATCGGTGCCGAAAAACGGGTGCGCGTTTCTCGGCAAAGGCGGTCATGCCTTCCCTGCGATCCTCCAGCGCGAAGGTGGCGTAAAGCAGGCGGCGTTCCAGATAAATGCCCTCTGCGAGATGCGTTTCCATCGCGTGATTAACAGCTTCCTTGGCGATCATCATCACCGGCCTGGAGCGTTGGGCCAGGTGCTCGGCCAGGGCGATGGCTTCATCCAGATAGCGTTCTAGCGGAGCGACGCGGCTGATCACACCTCGCGCAAGTGCCTCTGTGGCGTCCATGCTGCGCCCGCTCAACACCAGATCCATCGCCACGGACTTGCCGACGATACGCGTAAGCCGTTGCGTGCCACCAGCGCCGGGGATCACGCCAAGCCCGGTTTCCGGCAGCCCGAAACGCGCGGTTTCCGAGGCCAGAATGATATCGCACATCAGCGCCAGCTCGAATCCGCCGCCCAGTGCAATGCCGGAAACGGCGGCAATGACCGGTTTTCGGCATTGCGCCGTGCGTTCCCAGCTGCGCGTGATCAACTCGTCGGCGTAAACATCTGCAAAGGTCTTGTCGGCGAGTTCTCCAATATCGGCACCGGCTGCAAAAACGGTGTCAGATCCGGTCAGCACGATGGCGCCGACCTCGCTATCTGTTTCGAACGCATCCAGTGCCTGACCAAGTTCCGTGGTCAGCTCCAGGTTAAGCGCGTTGAGGGCTGCGGGCCGGTCCAGCTGAATGACGCCGACAGCGCCCTTCCGGCTGGTCCTGATGGTGTTGAATGTCATGGGCTCGCTCCGGGGTTGATATCGCCAATCATGTAAATATGTTAACGTATGGCCGCGGGAGGTCGCAACGGACTGTCGCCTGACGGGCTTGAAAAGATGCAGTTTGCGACGATTTGGGCGGTGCGGCAAATGTGCAATCGTGGCAATCTCTTTACCGTAATATCACGGATCGTTCCCCTGTTGCGCGCCGATATCAACCATGTTGTGGCGCAGCACATCGAGGTAATGGAGCACATGAATCAGGTCGTTGTTGGACATCTGGTCCATCATCGCCTTGTAAAATTCCGCGATATCATCCTGCATGGCATTCCAGCGATTCCAGCCGGCTGGCGTAAGTTTGATCAGGCGAGAGCGGTTGTCCTGCGGATCAGCGATGCGCTCGATCAGCCCGCGTGATTCCAGCCGCGAAAGCACGCCTGTCAGGTTCTGCCGACTTACCATCAGCAAGGCGGCCAAATTGCCGACAGCAATGCCATTTGCCCAACGTTCGCGCACCAACGCACCCAGGACCGCCCATTGCTGCGTGGTGACATCGTGACGTTCCAGCGCCTTGGTGCCGGTCTTGTTGAGAAGATTAGCACATTGATACAGCCTGAAAGCCAGCCGGTTCGACAGGCTGGCCTTCAGGGCACTGGAATCGTCAATATCTTGCTTCATCACGCTAGCATCGGGTGCGGCGGCGTTGGCGTCAAGCCTTCTTGCGCACGGCGGTGAGTTTCTTGAATGTAAATATATTGACTTATAATTCTCTCCGCCCTAGGTTTGATTCCAGTGACGAAATGTCGCTTCATAAGAAGAATGTGCCATTATTCCTTAACAAATGGCGCATGAAGCACGCTTGTTACGCATGAAGCGACGAGGCGGGAGGTGCGCGTTGAGAGGGCTTGAAGGTAAAGTTGTTGTCGTAACGGGCGGGGGCGGGGGGATCGGCTCGGCCACCTGCGTGCGCTTCGCCGAGGCAGGCGCGCATGTGGCGATCGTGGACAAAGATGCCGGCGCGGCTGAATCCGTGGTGCAGCGCATCAAAGGAATGCCGGGCATGGCACGTGCATTTGCGGTCGATCTGACCGATTTCGACGCAACGCGCGCTGCGGTGGCCGAGATCGAGGCTTCGTTGGGACCGGTCGATATCTTGGTCAACAACGCAGGCTGGGATCTGTTCACACCCTTTCTGAAAAGCGGGCCGGATTTCTGGTCGAAGATCATCGATATCAATCTGCGCGCGGTGCTCAACATCACCCATCCGGTTTTGGAGCGGATGTCAGAGCGTCGCGCGGGCCGGATCGTTTCCATCGGCTCGGATGCGGCGCGCGGCGGGTCGTCGGGCGAGTCGGTCTATGCCGCGTGCAAGGCCGGGGTGATCGCCTTTTCCAAGACCATTGCGCGCGAACATGCGCGCCACAACATCACCGCCAACGTGGTTTGCCCCGGTGTGACCGAAACCGCGATGCTGGAAAACTTCATGGAATCGGCGGGCGACAAGGAAAAGCTGCGCACGGCCTTTACGCGCGCCGTTCCGCTGGGCCGTTTGGGCCGCCCGGATGATCTGCCCGGCGCGATCCTGTTCTTCGCCAGTGACGACGCGGCCTTTGTGACCGGGCAGGTGCTGTCGGTCTCGGGCGGTCTGACGATGCACGGCTGAAAGGGAGAGGGCATGGATTACACCGACATTCTGTATGACGTCCGCGAGGGTGTCGCCACCATCACCATCAACCGCCCCGACAAGATGAACGCCTTTCGCGGGCAAACCTGCGAAGAGATGATCCACGCCTTCAACCGCGCCGGATGGGACAAGTCCATCGGCGTGATCGTGCTGGCGGGTGCGGGCGAACGGGCGTTCTGTACCGGCGGTGATCAGTCGGCACATGACGGGCAGTATGACGGGCGCGGCACCATCGGCCTGCCGATGGAAGACCTGCATTCGATCATCCGCGATGTGCCCAAGCCGGTGATTGCCAAGGTGCGCGGCTATGCCATCGGCGGCGGCAACGTGTTGTGCACGATCTGCGATTTCACCATCGCTGCGGAAAGCGCGCAGTTCGGGCAGGTGGGGCCGAAGGTTGGCTCGGTCGATCCGGGCTTTGGCACCGCCTATCTGGCGCGCGTCGTGGGCGAGAAGCGTGCGCGCGAGATCTGGTATCTGTGCCGTCGCTACAAGGCACACGAGGCGCTGGCGATGGGGCTGGTGAATGCGGTCGTGCCTGACAGCGAACTGGACGCCGAGGTTGGCCGCTGGTGTGCCGAGATCATGGAGAAATCGCCCACCGCCATCGCCATCGCCAAGCGCAGCTTCAACATGGACACCGAGCACCAGCGCGGGATCGCGGGCATGGGGATGCTGGCGCTGAGCCTTTATTACGACACCGATGAAAGCAAGGAAGGCGGCGACGCGTTCCGCGAAAAGCGCAAGCCTGATTTCCGCAAGTTCTGGCGCTAGCACCAAATCCTGCGCGGCATCCGTTGCGCAGGGTCGCCCTGAACCCGGAGCAACCGGGACGGGCCAGGGAGGAACAGATGAAGACGATCTTCGATACCGAAGAGCTGGAGCCGATCCGTGATCTGGCGCGGCGTTTCGCGCAGGAGCAGGTCGCGCCGGGCTATCTGGCGCGGGAAAGAGCCGGGCAGTTCGACCACGCGCTCATGCGCGAAATGGGATCGCTGGGCCTGATCGCCCCGGAACTGCCCGAGGAATTCGGCGGAATGGGCACCAGCTACCTGGCCTCGGGCATGATCATCGAAGAGATCGCCAAGGCCGATTTCACCTTTGCCTATGTTTCGCTTCTGGCCTCGCTCAACGCCCAGATCCTGCGCGATTTCGCCCGCCCCGACGTGGCGCGGGATTGGCTGGCAGGGCTGACGGCGGGCGAGCATCTGCTGGCAATCGCGCTGACCGAACCCAAGGGCGGATCAGATGCCGCCAGCCTGGGCCTGAAGATGGAGCGCGATGGCGATCACTACATCCTGAACGGCGAGAAAACCTCGATCTCGGCCAATCAGGTCGCAAAAGGCGTGATCACCTTCGCCCGGACCGGCCGGGCAGAGGACCGCGCGCGTGGCATCTCGGCCATTCTGGTGCCGCTGGATCTGCCGGGGATCACCACGTCGAAATTCTCGAATATGGGCCAGAACGCGATCGGTCACGGCTCCATCTGGTTCGACAATGTGCGCGTGCCCGCCGAATACCTGCTGGGCGAAGAGGGGCGTGGCTTTGGGCAAGTCATGCAGGGCTTCGATTTTTCGCGCGCGCTGATCGGGCTGCAATGTCTGGGCACGGCGCGTGCCAGCCTGGACGAAACCTGGGCCTATATCGACACGCGCCAGGCGTTTGGGCAGCCGCTTGCGGCGTTTCAGGGCATCACCCACCAGCTTGCCGATTTCGACACAAGGATCGAGGCCGCGCGGCTGATGTCGCTCAACGCGCTCTGGCTGAAGGATCAGGGCCTGCCCCATACCGCCGAGGCCGCGATGACTAAGTGGTGGCCGCCGCTTCTGGCCTACGAGGCCATCCACGCCTGCCTGCTGATCCACGGCCACGCCGGTTACAGCGACGCCCTGCCGTTCCAGCAGCGCCTGCGCGATGTGCTCGGCCTTCAGATCGGGGATGGCACGGCGCATATCATGAAAAACATCATCGCGCGCGAACGCGCCGGGCGGGCACGATGACAGAGTCTTCGCCAATCCTTGAGGTGCAGGGCGTCGAGCGGCGGTTCGGCGGGCTGGTGGCCGTAACCGGTGTGGACATGGTCATCCACCCCGGCGAGATCTTCGGTCTTGTGGGCCCCAACGGCAGCGGCAAGACGACGCTGACCAATGCGATCACCGGTTTCTATCCTCCGAACAAGGGCAGCATCCGCCTGACCGGAAAAAGCATCACCGGGCTTCGGCCTCATCGGATTGCGGCGCATGGCGTGGCGCGGACCTTCCAGAACCTTGCGCTGTTCAACGGGCTGACGGTTCTGGACAACGTCATGCTGGGCCGCCACATCCATATGCGGGTCGGCGTGTTGCGCACCGCGTTTTACTGGTGGCTGGCCCGCCCTGACGAGGTGGCGAACCGGGCCATCTGCGAAGAAATCATTGAATTTCTGCAACTTGAGGGCATCCGCCACGAACTGGTCGATGGCCTCCCCATCGGGCTGAAAAAGCGCGTCGAACTGGCCCGCGCCCTGGCTGCCGAGCCGCGGCTTCTGATCCTGGATGAGCCGATGGCGGGCATGAACCAGGAAGAAAAGGAGTATATGGCGCGCTTCATTCTGGATGCGCGCGCCGAACGCGGGGTGAGCGTTCTGCTGATCGAGCACCACATGGACGTGATCACCGGCATTTGTGACCGGATGCTGGCGCTGAACTACGGCGAGATGATCGGAACCGGCATCCCGCGTGAGGTCATCAAGGATCCGCGCGTGATCGAAGCATATATCGGGCAGGGCCATGCGCATTGATCTCGACAAGGCCACCGGCCGCAGCTTGATCACCTTTCTGGCGGACAACGCCCGCAAGCGGCCCGGCGGCGTGGCGATGCGCGAGAAAGAGCGCGGGATCTGGCGTGAGCTGACCTGGGCGCAGTATTGCGACGAGGTGACGGCCTTCGCCGCTGCGCTGGAGGATTTGGGCGCGGGGCCGGGCAAGGCGCTGATGATCTTGGGCGACAACCGCCTGCGGCTCTATGCGGGCTGGCTGTCGGTGGCGATGCTGCGTGGCTATGCGATGCCCACTTATCCGGGGGCCACGCTGGACGAGTTGCGCCATTTTGCCGGCGAGGTGCCGGTCATGGCGGTTCTGGCCGAGGATCAGGAACAGGTCGACAAGGCGCTGGACCTGCGGGCGGGCGGAGCGCGGATTGATCATATCATCTATGACGATGCGCGCGGTATGACGGGCTATGGCGCGGAAAACCTGCATTCATGGGATGCCATGATCAAACGCGGGCGGGCGCGTCTGGCCGCTGATCCAGATCTCTGCGCACGGTTGCACGCGATGGCGGGGCCGGATGACCCGGCGGTGTTCCTGCATTCTTCGGGCACCACCGGCAAACCCAAGGGCATCGTGTTGACCCATGCCAATGTGATCGGTGCCGCCGTGGCGAGTTACCGCGCCCGCGTATTCGGCGATGATGAGGATATTCTGGCCTATCTGCCGATGGCATGGGTGGGCGATACGGCGGTGACGGTGGGTGCGGCGGTCACGTTCGGCTGGACGGTCAACATTCCTGAGCGGCAGGAAACCGTGATGCGCGACATGCGCGAGGTTGCGCCGACCTTCTATTTCTCGGCCCCACGTTTTTGGGACAATATGCTGACCCAGATTCAGGTGGGCATGGCCAATTCGACCCGCCTCAAGCGGTTCATCTACACGCTGTTCATGGATCACGCCGTCAGGGTCGAACGCCACGCGCTGAACGGCCGGCCGCCGCGCCTGACCGACCGTGCGATCCGTGCGCTTGGCGGCTGGCTGGTGTTCACGCCGCTCAAGGATCATTTTGGCCTGACGCGTATGCGCAACGCCTTTTCCGGCGGCGAGGCGCTGGGAGAGGACACGTTTCTGTTTTTCCGCGCCCTTGGTGTTCAGCTTCGCCAGCTTTACGGCCAGACCGAGGTTTCGGGCTTTTCCGCCGCGCAGGCGCCGGATCAGGTCAAGCTGCATACAGTGGGCCATCCGCTGCCGGGTGTGTCACTGCGTTTCAGCGAAAGCGGTGAAATTCTGGTGCGCGGCGAGGGGATCTTTCATGGCTATCACGCCAATCCACAGGCCACGCTTGAAACGCTGGAGGAGGGCTGGCTGCAAACCGGCGACGCCGGATATGTCGAGGACGACGGGCAGCTGGTGGTGCTTGGCCGCGTGTCCGAGGTTGTCCATACCGCCGCAGGCGAGCGCTATGTGCCCAACTACATCGAGAACCGGCTGAAGTTCAGCCCCTATATCCGCGATGCCGCCGTGGTCGGGGCAGGGCGCGACCAGCTTGCGGCAATGATCTGCATTGATTTCGAGGCCACGGGCCACTGGGCCGAGGTCAACGCCGTTCCCTATGCCTCGTTCGCCGATCTTTCGCAGCGCGCCGAGGTGGCGACGCTTCTGGCTGATGCGGTCGCGCGTGTGAATGCAGCCCTTCCCGCGGGGCTGCGCATTCATCGCTTCGTCAGCCTGCACAAGGAATTCGACCCCGACGACGGCGAGATCACCCGCACCCGGAAACTGCGCCGAAAGGTGGTGGAAGAACGCTATGCCCCGGTCATCACAGCGCTTCATGACGGCTCGGCCGAGGTCAATGTGCAGGCGCAGGTGGTCTATGAAAACGGCTCGACCGGTGTGGTGGAGCGGGTCTTGCAGATCAGGGAGGTTTAGAACATGGACGGGTGGTTTCTGGCCGAACTGACGGTAAACGGCGCGCTGACCGGCTTGCTCTATTCGCTGTTCGCCATCGGTCTGGTGCTGATCTACAAGTCCTCCTCGGTGCCCAATCTGGCGCAGGGCGCGCTGACGATGGTTGGCGCCTATGTGGTGATCGAATGCGGGCGGCGGCTGGGGATGCCGCTTTGGCTGGCGATCCCCGCCGCAATGGTTCTGATGTTCGCGCTTGGCCTGACGATCGAGCGGGTGGCGCTGCGTCCGCTGGCCGGGCGGCCGATCATCATGATCCTGATGATGACGCTGGGGCTGGACATCTTCCTGCGCGGCACGACGATGGCGATTTTCGGCGGCACATCGCGCCCGCTGGGGCTGGGTGTCAGTTATGATCCGCTGTTCGTGGGGCCGATGCTGATTTCGCGCATTCATCTGATCGGCGCGGGCGTCACGATAGCGGTCTTCCTTGCCTGCGTCTTTTTCTTTCGCACGCGGATCGGGGTGCGGTTGCGTGCCATCTCGGATGACTACCTTGCCTCGTGGTCGGTGGGCATCCCGGTCGAGCGGGGGGTGGGGCTGAGCTGGGCGCTGGCCTCGGTCGCAGCGGTCGCGGCCAGTGTGATCTGGGGCGAGATCCAGGGTGTCGATCAGTCGCTGTCGTTGTTGCTGCTGAAAGGGCTGACGGTGGCGGTTCTGGGCGGGCTGGACAGCCTGTTGGGGGCGGTGGTTGCCGGGATCATTCTGGGTGTTCTGGAAAGCGTCGGCTCCAATTTCCTGGACCCGCTGGTGGGGGGCGGCAGCCGCGATCTGATTGTGGCCGCTGTGCTGGTGCTGACGGTGCTGTTGCGCCCGCATGGCCTGTTCGGTCGCCACGAGATCGAGAGGATCTGAGCCATGTTTTTCCGGCAATCCGGCATCCGCCATACTGACTACATCACCGACAACCGCCTGTTCCGCATTCCCGCCGACCGGAATCTGGCGCTGCTGGCACTGGCGGCAGGGCTGGTCGCGCCGGTGGCAATGCCTGCCTATCATCTCAACAGCTTTCTGTTGCCCTGGCTGATCTGGACCGCCGCCGCGCTGGGGCTGAACCTGGTGATCGGCTGGGCCGGGCAGTTGCACCTGGGATATGCCGCGCTGATGGCCGTGGGGGCCTATACCTCGGTGCATGCCGCGCGTTTCGGCCTGCCGTGGGAGCTGGCCTTTGTCGCCGGAGGCCTGCTGGCCGCCGTGATCGGCAGCATGTTCGCGGTCGCAGCGCTGCGCGTGAAGGGCCTGTATCTGGCGCTGACCACACTGGCGTTGCAGTTCGTCATGGACTGGATGCTGTCGCACTCGCCCTGGCTGACCGGCGGCTCGCATGCCTCGCTTCAGGCCCCCACGCTGCGCCTTCTGGGCATGCCGATTACCGGCGAGGCGGGGCGCTATTTCGTGGCGCTTGGTTGGTGCGTGCTGGTGACGGTGTTCTTGATGAACCTGCGCCGCACCGGGCTGGGCCGCGCGTTGGTGGCCGTGCGCGAAAAGGACTATGCGGCCGCGATCCTCGGGGTGAACAGCTTCTGGTTCAAGATCGTGGCCTTTGCCACATCGGCCTTTATCGCCGGGGTGTCGGGCGCGGTGCTGGTGGTGACCTATTATTTCCTGGTGACGCCCGAACAGTTCACGGTGAACGTATCGATCCAGCTTCTGGCGATGGTGATTGTGGGCGGGTTGGCCAGCATCATCGGCACCTATCTGGGCGTCGCGCTTATCCTTCTGGCACCGGGGCTGATCAACCTTCTGTTCGCGCAGATGGCCGGGGGGCTGGGTGTGCGGTTCGCGCCAGAAACCTATGCCCATATCCCCACGGCCGTTTATGGCGCGCTGGTGATCGGTTTTCTGATCGTCGAGCCGCTGGGTCTGGGCAAGATCTACCGCAATATCCGCGATTACCTGCTGGTCTGGCCATTTGACCAGATGAAGAAATAGGGGGCTATGATGACCGACAGCGCCACGGACATTCTGACGCTCAACAGTGTCGAGGTGCTTTATGATCAGCTGATCCTTGCCATTCGCGGTGTTTCGCTGGCGGTGCCGCGTGGGGGAATGGTGGCGCTTCTGGGCTCCAACGGCGCGGGAAAATCGACCACCCTCAAGGCGATATCGGGCCTTCTGAAGCCCGAGCGCGGCAAGGTCACGCGCGGCGAAATCACCTTTGACGGTGCGCTGATCGGGGATATCGCTCCGCAAAACCGCGTGGCCATGGGGATCTGCCATGTCATCGAGGGACGGCGCGTGTTCGAGCATCTGACGCCGGATGAAAACCTTGAGGCAGCGGCGCCCCTGTCCATGCCGCGCGCCCAGATCCGCGCCGAAAAAGACCGCATCTACAGCTATTTCCCCCGGCTGGCCGAGCGGCGTGGTGCGCAGGCGGGGTACCTGTCTGGCGGCGAGCAGCAGATGCTGGCGATTGGCCGGGGCCTGATGACCCAGCCGCGCCTGTTGATGCTTGATGAGCCCAGCCTTGGCCTTGCGCCGTTTCTGGTGGCCGAGATCTTCGGCATCATTCAGCGCATCAACGCCGAACAGGGCCTGTCGGTGCTGCTGGTCGAACAGAACGCGCTGGCCGCGCTTGATGTCGTCAGCCACGGGTATCTGATCGAGAACGGGCGCGTGGTGATGCATGACACCGCCAGCGCCATGAAGGCGAATTCCGACATTCAGGAATTTTACCTGGGTGGCGGCGAAGGCAAGAATTTCCACGACATCAAGCACTACCGACGACGCAAGCGCTGGCTGTCCTGAGGCTTTCAGGCAGGCAGTTCCATTCAACCAAAGGGAGGAGACTTTGGAATGAAACTTGTCAGATTGTTGAAAGGCGCTTTCATGAGCGCGGCGCTGGGGGTGGGCATGGCCCTGACCCCCTCCGCTTCATCGGCGCAAGAAACCTTCCGTGTGGGGGTCTGCTATGATCTCAGCCGGGCCTATACTTTCATTTCGCCGCAGGTGGTGCAGGCCGCGCAGGATCTTGCGGCGCTGATCAACCTTGATGGCGGGATCGGCGGCCATCCGATAGAGGTGATCGTGCAGGACCATGGCAACGAGCCGCAGCGCGGCATCGAATGCTACGAGCGCCTGCGCCGCGAAGGGGTGTTCGTGTTCGAAACCCTGTCGACGCCGGTTGCCATTGCCTTGATCCCGCGCGTGATGCGCGACGAGGTGATCTTGATGCAATCGCTTGTGGGGCGCGGCGATGCGATCGACGGATCGGTGTTTGAATGGGTGTTCCCGGTCGGTCCCACCTACTGGGGGCAGGCCGCCAATGACATCGATTTCATCAAGGAACAGAATGGCGGCACGCTGGAGGGGATGAAGATCGGCTTCATCTATCTGGATTACCCGTTCGGGCAGGAACCGATCCGCATTCTTGAGCATCTGGCCGAGCTGGAAGGGTTTGAACTCCAGCTTTACCCGGTGCCGCTGCCCGGCAACGACCAATCCTCGATCTGGACCCAGGTGCGGCGCAATCAGCCTGAATACATGATCAGCTGGATGTTCTCGAACGGGCATGTCGTGGCCTCGCGCGAGATGCGGCGCAACGGTTTCCCGCTCAATCGCTACATTTCAGTCAACTGGCTGAACGAGGTCGATCTTAACAACATCGGGCTTGAGGCCGCAACCGGCATCCTGCGCGGCACCAATGTCGCGGGCGGTCAGGATCTGCCGATCATGCAAGAGATCATCACCCGGCTTTACGATGCAGGGCAAGGCAATGGCCCGCGCGAGACGCTGAATGACGTGTATTACAACACGGGTCTGGCGATGTATTCGTCGATTTTCGAGGCCGCGCGTATTGCCCATGAAGCCGAGGGCTGGCCGCTGTCGCCCGAATCCATGCGCCGCGGGTTGCGCAGCCTGGAAAACTTCGACGCCAACGGCCTGTTCGCCCCGGTAACGGTCACGGCCGAGGACCACGGCGGCGGTGGTCGCACCCGCGTCGAAATGTGGGACGGTGAAACCTGGGTGCCGCAGAACGACTGGACAGCAGCTTATCAGGACGTGATCTGGGACGTGGTGCGCCAGTATTCTTCGCAGTTCACGCTGGAATGAACTGATTTCTGCTGAGCAATGATTCGCAGCCGCCCGGCGCAATGCGCGCCGGGTGGCTCTCTCAACAGAAGGCATGATTGGCCCGCCCTGATGTGGCGCCGGTTTTCAGGTCAGGTCAGCGATGACCGGACGGGTTGCGGCACTCGCATACCAGCCGCCGACGGCCTGTTCATAGGCCAGACCGATGCGCAGCACGTCGGCCTCGGCCCAGGGGCGACCGACGATCTGCATGCCAGTCGGCACCCGGTTGGTGGCATGTCCGGTCGGCACGGCCAGCACCGGGCAACGGCTGAGCATGTTGAACGGCAAGGTCAGCTTCCAGCCGTAGAAGGGATGCACCGGTGCGCCGTCAACCATGGGCACATCGCGCGACTGGTCGTAATCGGCCGCCGGGGCGGGCAGTCCGTTTGTCGGGCAGATCAGCGCATCAAAGCGTTCCAGCAGCGGGCCAAGGGTGGCATACATCGCGCCCGCCGATTGATAGCACCGCGCCAAAGCCGTACCGGGCACATCCGCCGCGGCCTCGATCAGATTGCGGGCATAAGTGGTCAACTCGGCTTCGCGCCCTGCCGCAGCGTCACGCAAGACATTGCCCATAAGCAATTTGAGATAGTTCAGCCCATCTTCCAGCCATTCCTCCTGCCAACCCAGATCCACCTCCTCGATCTGCGCACCGAGATCACGCAGCACATCCAGCGCGGCTTCGGTGTTGCGGCGCACCTCGGGTTCGACACGGAAAATGCTCAGATCAGGCGAATACGCGATTTTCATGCCGCGGATTGACCCCGGCGCGCGGGGCAGAACGGGGATGTCGCGCTGGGTCGCGATGTCTTGCGGATGCGGTCCCATCATCACGCCAAGCATCAGAGCGGCATCGCCGACACTGCGCGCCATCGGCCCCTGATGGCAGAAGATATCCAGATTATAGGGTGGCTCTTCGGGGATGCGGCCATAGGCGGGTTTCAGCCCCACCACCCCGCTGGCCGAGGCCGGGATACGAATTGACCCGCCGATATCGGAACCCGATGCGAGGGTGCAGCAACCCGCCGCCAGTGCCGCGCCGGAGCCTCCGGATGATCCGCCCGGCGTGAAATCCGGGTTCCAGGGATTTCGGGTAATCCCCCACAGGCGCGACCAGGTGTATCCGGCGCAGGAAAATTCTGGCGTGGCCGTACGGGTATGGACGATGGCTCCGGAATCCAGCAACCGCTGATTGACTGGCGAGGTGTAATTCGGAATCGTGCCATTCAGCAACAACGAGCCGTTTGAAAGCGGCTTTCCCCTGATAGCCCCTTCATCCTTGACGGCCAATGCCAGACCGTCCAGCGGCCCTTCCGGGGCGTTGCGCATGTAGCGGGCCTCGGCTGCGCGGGCAAGCTCCAGCGCCTCATCGAAATGGGTGTAGGTCAGCGCGTTGATCCGGCCCTCGACAGCTTCCGCCCGGTTGATCACCGCCTGCATCAGCTCGACCGGAGACAGCGACCGGTCGGCAAAGCGCGCCAGCGCCTCGGTGGCACCCATGTAACAAAGCTCGTCTTCCGCCATTTCGCCCTCCTGTCGTAGCCCCGGCGATTGCCGATGAGCATTGCTGCAATATTCCCGCCGCGTTACGCCAGCAGGTTTCCATTTCGGCCGCGTTCCTCATGGATTCGACCAAATGATCCTTGAAACCGGCAATCAGATTGGCATGCCCTCGCAAGACGCGATCAGCGCGGGGTTTTCCGGATCCATGACGAACTGCATCTGCTCCCTGTCTTGTATCAGCCCGCCAGACACCCTTTGCGCGCAAGATCATCAATGGTCAGCCGCATGCCCTTTTCAAGAATGTCGAACATCTGATCGACTTGTGACCGTTCGATGATCAGCGGAGGTGAGAAGGCGCACATGTTTTTCAAAGGCTGCAAGATCAACCCCTGTTCGCGGCAATGCGCGTTGACCATTTCGCCGACTGTCATGTCCGGCACCTGCGGCTTCCGGGTGCCTGCGTCAACCGAGCATTCGACGCAGCCCATCAAGCCCATGCCGCGCGTATCGGCCACCAACGGCAGGTCGCGCAGCGCGGCCAGGCGTTCCTGGAAATGCGGGGTCAGGGTGCGCACATGCTCCAGAACTCCCTCGCGCTCGATGATCTCAATATTCTTCAGGGCGGCAGCCGATGCAACCGGATGGCCGGAATAGGTGAATCCGCTGGAGAATACCGCTCCTTGCGATGCTTTGCCCGAGACATCGGCCAAAAGCCGTTCGGCGATGATACAGGCCCCCAGCGGCGCGTAACCCGAAGTCAGCCCTTTCGCACAGGTGATGATATCCGGCACGATATCGAAAACGGGCTCGGACGCAAACCAATGCCCCAGCCTGCCAAACCCGGTGAC
>ERZ869909.486-NODE-486-length-46534-cov-4.459285_pt1 | contig 46534 bp, 42 predicted proteins | sample MGYA00520892_ERZ869909 | MGnify/ENA primary metagenome ERZ869909 (study PRJEB32215, sample SAMEA104723947) | bioreactor metagenome | biome: bioreactor; feature: anaerobic bioreactor; material: water | place: China | collected 2015-03-12 ... | reverse complement strand
CGAGCGTCCGACATCCAAGCCGACAGTTTCTCGCAAAGTGCTTCTATTATTGATAGTGAATACTTACTCATCGAACGTTCTGCCCACGGTGTCGCGGGCCAAATCGATATCCGCACGGCCGAAGGTGAACGGCAGGTCTTACTGCACGACGGTACCTTCACAACGTGTCCTGGCGATCGCCCAGCTTGGCAAATCGCGGCTCGTAACATTGAAATTAACGAAAACGACAGTTGGGGTACCGCTCATCACGCACAATTCCGCTTATTCAATGTGCCGGTGCTATATATCCCGCGGTTTAGCTTTCCGTTAACTGACGAGCGCAAGTCAGGTCTGTTATATCCGACTATTCGTAGCTCGGCACGCAACGGTGTTGAACTTGAAGTGCCATACTATTTTAACCTTGCCGAAAACTACGACCTTACTTTAACGCCTAGATTGATGACTGACCGTGGTGTGATGGGCATGGCCGAGTTTCGCTATTTAACGGAAAGCCACGCAGGAACCGTTGAAGCCAATTACTTGCACAAAGATCGCCGAAGTAACACCGATAATAGCCGCTCACTTTGGCGAGTCGAGCAACAGTCTCGGCTGAATGAACGTTGGAGTGGTTACTTAGATTATGCGCAAGTGAGCGATACCGCTTACATCAATGATTTTGGCAGCACATTTATAAACCGGGCCGACCCACATTTATATCGTCGCGGGCAATTAGACTATCAAGCTGGACTAACTCGTCTACAAATCCAGGTTGAAGACTTTCAAATGCTTGGGCCGTATCGAGCTCCCTACCGCACCATGCCGCGCTTTTCTGCTTGGCATGAGCAACCGCTGGATTTAGGTTTCGAGCTGAAATGGTTTTCCGAGGTGACCCATTTCCGTAACCCTTTGAATGGCAGTGACACGGCAACTCGAGTGCACGCTGAACCAACTTTACGTTACGAAGTGATTCGGCCGGCATGGGACTGGCAAGCGGATTTGAGTTACTTGGTCACACACTATGATCAATTTGCAGACGAGCAACGGGACGCAAGCGTCACACGAGCAATTCCGCAAGTTCGTTGGCATGGGCGTATTCATCTTGAGCGTCCGTTCACCAATAGTTTGGGTTACCAAACTCTGACACCACAACTGCAGTATTTGTATGTGCCTTATCGTGACCAAACCAACATTGGGATTTACGACACAATTCTTATGCAAGACGATTACTATAGTTTGTTCCGCCCGCGTCGTTTTACCGGCCTTGATCGCATCGCTGACGCTCATCAGGTGACCATTGGTGCAACCACAAGCTTTTTTAACGACTATGCCGACGAACTATTGCGTTTAAGTCTTGGCCAAATTATTTATTTAGACGAAAGCCAAACGCAGCTATTTGACGAAACCAGTCGCATTACCGCTAGTAACTCTGAACTAGCCGCAGAACTCGACTTTCGTATTTCTGAGCGCTGGTTTGCGAGTTCGGCCGTCCAATATGATACCGACTTGAGTATTGTCCGCAAAAGTCGAGCAGCACTTGAGTATCGTAAAGACGAAGGGAACTTGATACAGTTGAATCATCGGCGCGTTCAAGGCCTTGTCGGTACCACCGAAGAAGTCGAGCAAATTGGTATGGTTGCATCATGGCGACTAAACCGAGATTGGGCTTTTGCAACACATTGGTATCAAGATTTACGAACAAATCGAACTATGGACGCATTATTTGGTCTGCAATATGACAGCTGCTGTTGGTCGATTCAAATTAGCGCTTATCGCCGAGTAAATCGTAATTACGATCTGAACTTTAGTGATGAGCCATTACCACCCGCAGAGTTTGATAATGGCGTCAGCTTGCAGTTCAGTTTAACTGGACTCAGCAACGCGGCAAGTTCAGGCATCATGAATTTATTACAACAAGGTATCTTTGGATATCGTCGACCATTTTATTTAAGTAATTAACGGAAGTTTTATGAGAAAAATAACAGCCTTAGTTTTTGGTGTCGTTGCCATTTGGGCGAGTGCCGTCGCAACCGCAGAAACCTTGGTGGATCGCGTCGCTATCATTGTTGATGAGCGAGTCATCTTGGAGAGTGAGTTAGAAAGCTTGATTGCTTCTGCTCGCCGTGAAATCCAGCAGAACAATACACCTATGCCTTCGGATACAGCGCTGCGCACTCAGGCTGCTGAGCGTTTGATTTTGCAAAAGCTGCAAATGCAAATGGCTGACCGTATGGGTATCCGCGTGAATGATGCTTACCTCGACCAAGCGATTGCTCAGATTGCATCCGAAAACAATATGCCAGTTGAAGCAATGCGCCAACAGATTGAATCAAGTGGTGCATCTTGGGCGGAATATCGCGAAGAAATTCGTAACCAGATCGTCATGAGTGAAGTGCAAGGCTCCGCAATTCAGCGCCGTATTTACATCAGCCCGCAAGAAATTGAATTAGTCACTAATTTAATTAAAGAGCAAGGCACACAGAGCACTGAATATCGCGTTTCTCACATTCTGATTGGTATGCAAGACGAACAAGGTAACGACGATGAAGCCGGTGCCCGTTCGCGTGCTCAGCGCGTACTCGAGCTTGCCGAGCAGGGTGACGACTTTGCCCAGCTAGCAATTACGAGTTCAAGTGCTGCGAATGCACTTGAAGGCGGCGACATGGGCTGGAGTCCATTAAATGCGATGCCAACTTTGTTTGCTAACGCACTGCAAGGCAAAACTACTGGCGATGTGGTTGGCCCTTTGCGCAGCGGCATTGGCTTCCATATTTTGAAAGTGACCGATATGCGCGGTGTTGAGCAAGCGACACTCGAAGAAGTGCGGGCCCGTCACATTCTCATTCGTCCTTCGGTGATTTTATCGGATAACCGTGCACAACAAATGCTGCGTGATTTCCGTGAACAAATTATCGCTGGCGACAAGAGCTTTGGTGAACTTGCTCAAGAGCATTCGGCTGACACTGGCTCAGCAACTCGCAATGGTGAGCTAGAATGGGCGGTTCCAGATGTTTATGTGCCGGAATTCCGTGACCGTGTGCGCAGTTTACCACTGAACCAAATTTCTGAACCGTTCCGCACCACCCACGGCTGGCATATCGTTGAAGTACTTGAGCGCCGTCAGCAAGACGTGACTGAGCAGCGCTTTGTCGAACAAGCTCAGCAGCTGCTGTACCGTCGGAAATTTGCCGAAGAATTGGATGTATGGCTGCAAGAAATTCGTGCCAATGCATTCATTGAGTTCCGCGACTAAACGCAAATGACTTTACGCATTGCGGTTACTCCGGGCGAACCTGCCGGAATTGGCCCTGACCTTCTCTTACAATTAGCTCAGCAGGATTGGCCTGCTGAGCTTGTTGTTTGTGCGAGCAAAGCTTTGTTGTCCGCCCGCGCAAAGGAGCTAGGCCTCGCCATCACTTTGCACGACTATGATGAAAGTGCTGCACCGCAACCGCATCGCGCTGGCCACGTGCTTGTCTGTGACATTCCACTCGCTGCCCCCGTGCAAGCTGGTCAACTCAATGAGCACAATGGTCCTTATGTCGTGGAAACGTTACGCCGCGCCAGCGCTGGAAATTTGTCGGGCGAGTTCGCAGCAATTGTGACCGGCCCCGTGCATAAGGGCATTATTAATCAATCGGGCATCGCCTTTAGTGGTCATACCGAGTATTTTGCACTGCAGGCAAACCGCAAAGATGTGGTGATGATGCTCGCGACTCAGGGTTTGCGAGTTGCCTTGGTCACCACCCATATTCCCCTTGCTTATGTTTCCAAAGCAATTACTGCAGAGCGATTACAGCAAGTCATTCATATTTTGCATCGTGACTTAGTGGAGAAATTTGCAATTCCACAACCGCGCATATTAGTTTGCGGCTTGAATCCTCACGCCGGTGAAGGCGGCCACCTTGGCTACGAAGAAATCGATGTGATTGCCCCCACTCTCGAGCAACTTAGACAAGAGTACGGCTATCAACTTTCCGAGCCACTGCCAGCTGACACTATTTTTCAGCCGAAATACCTCGAGAACGCCGATGTCGTGCTCGCTATGTATCACGACCAGGGCTTACCCGTGCTAAAATACAAAGGTTTTGGCGCGGCTGTGAACATTACCCTCGGATTACCTTTTGTGCGCACATCCGTGGATCACGGTACCGCACTGGATCTTGCCGGTACCGGACAAGGTGACAGTGGCAGTTTTAAAATTGCACTTGAACAAGCAATTCATATGGCCGCGCGCCACCAGCAACAGAAAACAGGACACTCACAAATTCATGAGTAAAGCTCTCGACGGTCACCGCGCCCGCAAACGTTTTGGCCAAAACTTTTTGCAAGACGAAATGGTCATTGACGCCATAGTTGACGCTATTGCACCGGAACCTGGCCAACCATTGCTGGAAATCGGCCCCGGTTTAGCCGCCCTAACACGCCCAGTTGTGCAACGCAGTGGTCACTTGCATGTCGTCGAACTCGACCGTGATCTCGCTAACCGGTTAGAAAGCTCTGCCGAGTTTGCCGGCAAATTAACGATTCATCGCGCTGATGCGCTCAAGTTTAATTTTGCGGATCTCGCTACCAGCCTAGGTACACCGCTGCGGGTTTTCGGCAACTTGCCGTATAACATTTCAACGCCGCTGATCTTCCATTTATTAAGTCACGTTAATACCATTAGCGATATGCATTTCATGTTGCAGAAAGAAGTGATTGAGCGCATGGCTGCGGAACCTGGAAGTAAGGCATTTGGCCGACTGACTGTTATGATTCAACAGGCTTGTGAAGTCGTGCCGGTGCTTGAAGTGCCGCCGGAAGCGTTTGACCCAGCACCCAAAGTCGATTCAGCTGTCGTTCGCCTATTACCTTATGCCGAGTCACCTTGGCCAGTTAAAGACCGTGCAACACTGAATCATGTCTGCCATATGGCCTTCCATCAACGGCGGAAAACCTTGCGCAACAATATGAAAAAATTAATGAGCGCGGAAGAGCTAGAATCATTGGGCATCGACCCTGCTGCGCGCCCTGAAACGCTTAGCGTGGCTGATTTTGTCAACATGGCAAACTGGATTACAGAGAATAATCGTACGTTATGAAGTCTTACCCTGTCGATGTAACCGTCGCGACTGAGTATTTACCGAATCAGTCGGAGCCCGGTCAAAAACAATTTGTATTTTCGTATACCATTACAATTAAGAATAATGGCGCTGAGCCCGTGCAACTGTTAAGTCGCAAATGGGAAATTACCGACGCTGATGGCAAAACCACTGAGGTCATCGGCGAAGGAGTCGTCGGTAAACAACCGACGATTCAACCCGGCAAAGCCTTTACCTACACTAGCGGTACTGTTTTACGCACGCCAATTGGCCATATGCACGGTAGTTATGGCATGGTTAGCGCCAATGGTGAGCATTGGAACTTAGATATTCCGGTATTCACCTTAGCGAAACCGAATATTTTGCACTAAAAGCTTATCGCTTTAAGGAATTAACGAGGACATATGGCTCGCTATATCGTTGGCGACATCCATGGTTGCTTGCAACCCCTACAACAATTGCTCGACAAAGTCGGGTTTTGTCCTCGTGCCGACGAACTGTGGGCGGTTGGTGACCTTATTGGTCGTGGGCCACAAGCACAAGCCACTCTTGAATTCTTAGCTGAACTTGGCGCGTCATTTCGCTGTGTGCTCGGTAACCATGACCTACATGCGTTGGCTGTCTTTACTGAAGTTAAGCCCATTAATCCAAAAGATAAGACCCACGAGATTGCCCGTTCTGCCGATCGCGACTACTGGATCGATTGGTTACGTCAACAGCCCTTGTTCATTGCCGATGCAGCAAACTGTCTTGCCATTGTGCACGCGGGCATTCACCCCAATTGGCGGATCGACCAAGCTGCCGAATATGCCCATGAGGTAGAACTTTACCTGCAAAGTCGCCAATACGTTCAGCTTCTCGAACAAATGTACGGCAATGAACCCGCTGCTTGGTCTGATGATTTAAGCGGCTTTGAGCGTTTACGCTGTATTATTAATGTCTGTACCCGCATGCGTTATTTGCACAGCGACGGCCGCATTGATCTCGCTCACAAAGAGCCCTTAGAGTCAGCCCGTGAACACGGATTACAACCTTGGTACCAAGACTTAACCATTGCACCGTGGCAATTAGCATTTGGTCATTGGGCAAGCCTGCAAGGCAATGCCGACCATCCTCACGTGATAGCACTGGATACCGGCTGTGTTTGGGGTGAGCGTTTAACCATGTGGGACTGTGAACAACGCAAAAAAATTAGCGTACCCGGATGGATACGCTAATTACTATCAAACGTTAGAGTTTTCAGCCTGCTTTATACTGGCGTGTCGCAACCGCGGCACAAGCAACGAGTCAACATTACGCCAAGGTAATCCGAGCAAACTTACGTTTACCCACTTGGTAAACCGCCGTCCCTAATTCGCACGTGATGCGCGCATCTTCAACTCGGTCACCGTCAATGCGTACCGCATTTTGTTTCACCATACGCATCGCTTCCGATGTTGAAGCCACTAATCCGGCTTCTTTCAACACGTTCGCTAAGCCACGCTGATCTTCCGGCAGCTCTAGCGTTAACTCTGGCATGTCATCTGGAATCGCGTTCTTTTGAAAGCGCTGAATAAAATCTTGCTCGGCAGCGTCAGCGTCGGCAGCACTGTGGAAGCGCGCAATCAGTTCTTTGGCTAACTGAACTTTCGCATCACGCGGGTTAGCGCCCCCAGCAACCTCTGCTTTCAATGCATTGAGCTCTTCTGTTGGCCGGAAGCTCAATAAATCAAAATACTTCCACATGAGGTCGTCAGACACCGACATGATTTTACCGAACATGTCATTCGGGGCGTCGGTAATACCCACGTAATTACCCAGTGACTTCGACATTTTCTGGACACCGTCCAGACCTTCTAACAATGGTACGGTAATCACCGTCTGCGGACGCTGGCCTTCTTCTTTCTGCAGCTCACGACCCATCAGCAAGTTAAAGCGCTGGTCGGTTCCACCCATTTCGATGTCTGCACGCAACTCCACCGAGTCCCAGCCTTGCACTAGAGGGTAAATAAACTCATGAATGGCAATCGGCTGACCGCCTTGGTAACGTTTTTTAAAGTCATCACGCTCTAACATCCGCGCGACCGTTTGCCGTGACGCAAGTTTAATCATGCCTGCCGCGCCTAACTGCTCCATCCATTCGCTGTTGAAACGAACTTCAGTGCGTTCTGGGTCGAGAATCTTGAATACTTGCTCTTTATAGGTTTCAGCATTAGCAAGAACGTCTTCACGACTAAGTGGCTTGCGGGTGACGTTCTTACCCGTAGGGTCGCCAATCATGCCGGTGAAGTCACCGATCAAGAAAACAACTTTGTGGCCGAGGTCTTGGAAAATCCGCAGTTTGTTGATTAAAACAGTGTGCCCTAAATGTAAATCAGGCGCCGTTGGGTCAAAACCGGCCTTTACAGTCAGCTGCTTGCCTTCCGCAAGCTTATCTTTAAGTTCTTGTTCAACAAGAACTTCGTCAACGCCACGAGTGATTAGCTCGAAGGCTTCTTGCACTGATTTACTCATCTTTACTCCAAACGCTGAAACTTTTTTGCGATTTTGCATTCTACTTGATTCATACAAGGCTTTTAAGCGTTGAGTAAAGGTTTGCGCGTAAAAATGTGCATCGACGCAAAAAATGCTAAGATAGTAGAGTTCAAGTAGTGCAGAGGTTCAAACACATGGTCAAGCCGGTTCAACAATTATTAGAAAAACTACCTAGGCGTCACCAAGTGATCATACTATGCGTCGGTATCCTATTATTGGTACTGATGGTATGGCCGTCGGAAAAAGCCAGCGCATCACGCGACATGGCGGTTGCCGAACCCCTCGAACCGGGCGTGCGCTATAGTCTCGATTTACACCTCGAAGCCGCCGAAACAGTGACCAGCGAAGAGCCTGACTTTACTTGGGTCGAATATGAAGTTCGATCGGGTGACAGCATGGCCATCATTTTTCAGCGTCTCGGGTTTTCTGCACGTCAACTTCACGATCTCACCCAAGCTTCCGATGCCAACGTCCTTCGCCGAATTCACCCAGGAGTGGTGCTGCGTTTTGCCAAAAATGACGATAACGAGCTAGAGGCGCTGCATTATCGTCTCAGCCAAGTTGAAACCTTGGTTTTTGAGCGTAACGAAGATGGTGGCTATAGTAGCCGCCGCGAAGCAAAAGCAACGGATATTCGTTTAGCGTTCGCCCATGCAGAGATTACTAGTAACTTCTGGAATGCAGGCGTGCAAGCAGGCCTAACTCAAGGTCAAATTATGAGCTTAGCGGAACTATTCGGCTGGGACGTCGATTTTGCCCTCGACATTCGTCGTGGTGACCAATTTAGCGTGCTTTTTGAGCAACGTTTTATTGACGGGCATTATGTCGGCACAGGCCAAATCGTTGCGGCTGAATTCATAAACCAAGGTGAACGCTTTACTGCGGTGCTGCATGAAAATGGTAGCTATTACACCGAAAAAGGCCGTAGCTTGCGGAAATCATTCTTGCGTGCACCGGTCGCCTTTAACCGTGTTTCTTCAGAATTTAACCCTCGCCGTTTGCACCCTGTTACGGGACGCGTTGCCCCGCACCGTGGTATTGACTATGCAGCACCGGTCGGAACCCCAGTCATGGCTTCGGGTGATGGTCGTGTCGTCGAAAGTGGTTACAACAACCTCAACGGCCACTATATTTTCATTCAGCACGGCGAGCGTTACATGACCAAGTACTTACACTTGCATCGCCGTTCTGTTCGCCAGGGCGACCGCGTGCGTCAAGGCCAAGTCATTGGCCAAGTCGGTGCAACTGGGCGCGTCACCGGGCCGCACTTGCATTATGAATTCCTCGTCGATGGCGTGCATCGCAATCCACGTACCGTTAACTTGCCGGAAGCACCATCATTGGCAAAAGAGGAAATGCCCGTCTTTAACCTAATTGTTGAAGAACGCATGGCGATGATTGACGGTCGTAAACGCTTCTATCTCGCTTACGCCGAGTAAATTGTGGCTACTTCAGGGCACGAACTGTACATCGGTATTCTCTCGGGTACGAGTCTCGATGGGCTTGATTTGGTTCTCACTGCAATCGACCCAGAGGGCACCATTAGTCATCGCGCGGCCATGAGTTGGCCGTTGCCCGATGACCTCCGCAGTTTATGCCAAACATTATGTACTCCTGGCCACGACGAATTAGTGCGCTATGGTACCGCTGATCGCTTATTTGCAACGGTCGCTGCTGCGGGTGTACAAGCACTTCTTGAGCAAGAACAGCTACAGCCAGAGGAAATCAGAGCGATTGGTAGTCATGGCCAAACTGTTCGTCATCACCCTGACAAAGCACCAGGTTTTTCATTACAGCTCGGCTGTCCGCACACCCTTGCGGCCAGCACCGGCATTGATGTCGTCGCTCAATTTCGGCAAAAGGATATTGCGCTCGGCGGCGAAGGCGCCCCGCTTGCGCCAGCGTTCCATCAACAAGTATTCACTAGCTCTGAACACGACCGTGTGGTCGTCAATATCGGCGGCATTGCTAACGTCACCTATTTACCAGCCGCTGCGCGCTCTGCACCGCTAGGTTTTGACACCGGCCCCGGCAACACACTCCTCGACTATTGGATCTACCGTCATCATCAACAGCATTACGACTTGCACGGCCACTGGGCTGCGTCCGGTCGAATCAACCACGATTTGCTCAACTTACTGTTGAATGACCCCTATTTTCGACGGCCAGCACCGAAAAGCACCGGGCGTGAGTATTTCACACCACAGTGGTTACATCGCTCGCTTGAACGCTTTGAGCGATTACCGCCGGCAGACGTCCAAGCAACACTAGTTGAGCTAACAGTTCGGACCATGATTGAGGGAATTCAACAAACATTCCCTGACAAAGTCGCTGATAAAGTCGCTGATAATAGTACAGCGACCCCTGATATTTACGTTTGCGGTGGCGGTGCTCACAATCGTTATTTGTTAGAACGCTGTGCCCTCGCGTTACCGGCAGCGAACTGGCAAACAACTGCAGCGCTTGGTATTCATCCTGATTGGGTGGAAGGCGCTTTATTTGCTTGGTTGGCGTGGAGCCACGTGCATAAAAAAGCCCCCGATCTGCGTGCAGTGACGGGGGCTTCAAGACCTTCCATTCTTGGGGCGTACTACCTGTCTAAGTGAAGGTCGCCTAGTAAAGGTCGCCTAGTAAAGTTAACTCAAGCTAACAAGCTCAGTTAATTTAAGCTCAGTTAAGTAAGAACACTCGACCTGCCCTTAGCTTAAACTGGCGAACGCATTGCGGGTAATATTCTCGTAACCATCAGCAGTCACGACCACACTGTCTTCAATACGAACACCGCCATACGGACGTAGTTCAGCGATACGTTGCCAGTTAAAGTCTTCGTTGCCGTCAAACTCTTCCAGCAATTGATCAATCACGTAAATACCTGGCTCAATGGTGAACACTTGACCCGCTTCGAGTTCACGACGTAACCGCAAGAATGGATGCGTTGCGTCACGCTCGTAGCTTGTGCCATCGTCGGACTTCAAATAACCACCCACGTCATGCACTTGCAAACCGATATAATGTCCCAAACCATGCGGGAAGAACGGTCGCGTATAACCGCGCTCGAAAATGGTTTCGGCGTTGACTTTGAAGAAGCCAAAGTCAGCCAAAATTTGCGCAATCATTCGATGCATTTCGACATGCAAGTCGTAATAGGAAACACCTGGTTTCACTTTCTTGATAATCGCTAATTCGGCAGCGTCAACAGCGGCAACGAGGTCGCCATAGAAACCATCTTTGGCAGCATAAGAACGCGTGATATCGGCGCAATAGCCGTTGTAGTAGGCGCCAGCATCAATCAAAAATGACCGGTGCTCTGCCGGTGCGTCGGCGTCGTACACGTCATAGTGCAAAATTGCACCGTTTTGGTTCAGTGCAATAATGCTGTTATACGGGGTTTCGGTTTCGCGGCATTTCATCGCAGCTAAATAAGCAGCGTGAATTTCAAGCTCTGACTTGCCTGCATAGAATGCGTCGCGGGCAGCATTATGACCGCGGGCCGCAAGCACGTTTGCTTTGCGCATATTCTGTAGTTCCCATTCGGTTTTAATGGCCCGATGGAAATGGATCGAATGAATCATCGACTCTGGGTTAAGTGCAGCCAAGCCCCAACTATCAATAGGTGCATGCACTTCGCCAAGAAAAGCGGTGTTGCTAACTTGCTTACCTAGGGCTTGGACTACAGTTTCAACATTATCAATTAAGGTAACGTCGAATCCTTCTTGCCATTCACCTGGTGGTAATTTTGGCGTTGAATGCCAGAAGTCCCGCGCCTGATACAAAAATAACCGTGGTTTTTCACCAGAACGATAATAAATAAAACTTTTCGGGCTGGCGGTAATTGGGAGCCAGTATTTGAACAACGGGTTTACGCGGTACGGATAAGCATTGTCATCGAGAAATGCAACTGCTGGTTGACCCGCCGCAATCAATACAGCGTCAAAGTCGGAACCTTGTAAGGCATGGTCGAAACGACCTTTGACATGCTCTAAATGTTGCAAGTAATGGCTCATACATCCCCTCATCACGACAGCACAGCTTGGTTAATTCACGCGAGTCTGTGCCATATAGCTAGAAAGACTTTGCATCATGTCACGCAAAGCAAGAAGGCTGACAGTGTAGCAAAGCTGAGTCGAAGGTTAAATGCTAGGAACGCGCTGACGCAACGCTTGAATGACAGAGGATGTGTCGTAACCGGTTGTTTCCGCCCACTCAAAAATAGTTCTGCCATGATGGTCACGTTCGAGAATCATTCGTGAAGGCAAACTGCGAGCGAGCAGCGAACCGACTTCGGTGGCCTCAGCAGTGACTGCAAACTGAAGCAGGTTATAGCCATTGCAACGCACAGAAGAATAAAGGTTATTGATACGCAGGTTGTAGCGGGAGAGAGCGGCTTGAAACTCTCGGCGATCGTCAGCACTCACTAAGAAACAAATCTCGCGCGCAAGGTCTTCGCCCTGGGCATAGCTTTGTTTGCTTACAACTGCAGATGTTCCACCCGTAAGCAACAATACTGCGCTACTTAATGCTAACCAACGGTTCATATAAAGCCTTTGCTAGGAAATATTCACAGCCGAGCAGTTGTACACTTGTCTCGACTGCGGTCATTTTTTCTCGTCAACGACTGAATGGCAAGTACTTTTATGTACTAAAATTGTTAAAATTCAATAACTTTATTATGCGGAACTATATCAAAATTAATAAAAAAAGGCTCTCACCATCGATGAGAGCCTTGTTTTACAGGAGTTAGCAGCTGTACGAAATTGCAACAATTCTATACAAGTTCGGCTGCAAAAATTTCGGCTTATACCGAAAAAGACGAGCCACACCCACAAGTAGTCGTTGCATTCGGATTGTTCACAAAAAAGCGCGCGCCTTGCAGGCCTTCTTCATAGTCAACAACGCCGCCAACTAAGTACTGTAGGCTCATAGGGTCAACGACAAGCGTGACGCCTTCTTTTTCAATTTCCATGTCGCCTGCGTTTACCTTCTCATCGAAGGTAAAGCCATACTGGAATCCTGAGCAGCCCCCGCCGGTCACAAACACCCGCAATTTTAACGCAGGGTTTTCTTCTTCGGCGATTAAAGTCCGCACTCGGATAGCAGCTGCTTCAGAAAACTCGATTGGCATTGCCTGTTCAACAGCACTCATTGCGGTCGCTCCACTACAAATATCTTACTACAACAATTAGGGTATATATTGTCGCTGATGCGCATCTATTGATCAACTCTCGTCGCTGATTTCTTCACCGAGGCGAAGTAACTCAGACCAAGGGTAAATGCGCTCCGTTTGTTGGCCCGAGTTAGACGTCACGCGAACCAGCATCGACTCAGGCGTAAATTCCCCAGGAAAAGTCCACGTGCCTTCTTGCAGAGAGAAATAGTTCAACGCAAAACTAATGTGATCACGCTCCTCGCCTGCTTCGGCTGCCGCTAACTGAGCAAGGTTCAACTCTCGCCGCTCACCGTCAACGTGACCGCGAACGAAGACTTCTAAACGCCCACGAACCAACTCTTGTGTACGCACTGTATGCAATAAAATGACGCGGAAATAATAACTGTCACTACCGGGCAGTTGTCGCACTAAGACCGAGTCAATGGTCATGCCTTCAGCGTCAAGCTCTGGCGAAACCACTCGTTGATAAAATGCTAGCTCCCGACGCGTTTGCACCATGTTGTCCTGCGCTAAGCGCAGCTCTTGTTGTAACGAACGATTGGCTGCACGTTCAACATCAAGCTCTACCGTCAGTATATTGTTGCGGTATTCAAGTTGGTAAACTTGTCGTTGAAAATCACTTTTTTGTTGCGACAGCAAGCGGTAATTCTGCTCTAAATAAATGCCACGGCCGATGCCGATACCGTAACCAATCAATAACAGCAAGAGTACAACGGCAATGGTAATACCCGTGCTTTTCTTGTCGCGAAAAAGCAAGTTTAAATATTGCACAAAGCACCTCGCGTTTGCAGCTGTTGAGCACTTCGAACTTGTGCTACATTCGGCATGTTAATTTCCTATTTCACTGAGGTTCACAATGAACGAGTTTCTTTGGGTACAATGGTTCAAAGCATTACACCTGATTTTTATGGTCGCATGGTTTGCTGGTATTTTCTATTTACCGCGCCTGTTTGTTTACCATGCCGAGTCAGTTGAGCCCAAAGTCCATGCGCAACTTAAAATCATGGAGCGAAGATTACTGTATTTTGTGACGCCCTTCATGTTTTTAACCATATTTTTTGGTATTGGTCTGATTTACCTCTACGGGGCTGTGTGGTTTAAATTTAGCACCTGGATGCATTGGAAGCTTATTCTGGTGATTATCTTGGTCATTTACCATCTGTATTGCTTTAAGTTACTCAAGCAGTTTAAAGAAGATCGTGTCAGTCGATCAGGCCGGTGGTTTCGCTGGTTCAATGAGATGCCGGTTATCTTATTGTTCGCGATCATTATTTTGGCAGTTTTGAAACCGTAAACTCGTTCTTAGGCTGTGCCTAGCCGCCCTTTCTGGTATGCTAGGCGGCCAACAGCCACCCACGTTGGAACTCGCATTCATGATGAAATTTACTGGTGCCAATATCCTGTCCGTCGATCAGTTCAACCGCGAGGCAATTGAACATGTCTTCCGTATTGCTGATCAAATGGAACCATATGCACACCGACGCAAACGCACTCGCGTATTAGACGGTGCGATTCTTGGCAACCTCTTCTTTGAGCCCTCGACTCGCACCCGCGTCAGCTTCGGTACGGCGTTCAATCTACTCGGCGGCGAAGTCCGCGAAACTACCGGGATGGAAAGTTCGGCTCTCGCCAAAGGTGAATCCCTGTTCGACACAGCTCGAGTCCTATCCAGTTACAGCGATATTATCGCGATGCGCCACCCAAAAGCCGGCTCAGTAGCCGAATTTGCTGAGGGCAGCCGGGTACCCGTCATCAACGGTGGCGATGGCGCCAATGAGCACCCCACGCAAGCATTACTCGACTTGTACACCATCGAGAAAGAACTCGCTCATCATGGCTGTCAAATCGATGGCATGCATATTTGCATGCTCGGTGATCTCAAATATGGTCGTACCGTACATTCATTGTCGAAGCTACTTTGCATGTACAAGAATATTCGCCTGACATTTATTTCCCCGCCGGAGTTAGCCATGCCGCAATATATTTGTGACGCGCTAACGAACGCTGGGCACCAGGTAACCGTTACAGCAGAGCTGAGTGGCTCACTCGACGCGGATATTGTTTACCAAACTCGAATTCAGCAAGAGCGTTTTAATAGTTTGGAAGAAGCCGAGCAATACCGCGGACGCTTCCGCTTGAATAATGAAATTTATACTCGGCATTACAAGCCCAATACCGTCATTATGCATCCATTGCCGCGCGACTCACGCGCGGAAGCAAATGAGCTTGATAATGATTTAAACCAAAACCCTAACTTGGCTATTTTCCGCCAAGCTGACAATGGAGTCTTAATTCGCATGGCTCTCTTTGCAGCGACTCTTGGGGTTGAACATCTCGTTAGCCGCTATGACACCGATGTCATTTGGTATAGCGATAAAGCCAGTAGTTAAAGAGGTTATGACGTATGTCTCGTTCTGAAGATTTATTTAAGAAAGCACAAGAATTTATCCCTGGTGGTGTTAACTCTCCAGTCCGTGCATTTAAAGGCGTTGGCGGCACTCCACTGTTTATTGAGCGTGCGCAAGGTGCATACCTTTTTGATGTCGATGGCAATCGTTATATCGACTACATTGGTTCATGGGGGCCCATGATCTTAGGGCATAATCACCCGGAAATTCGTGACGCGGCGATTGAAGCAGCCGAGCGCGGCCTCAGCTTTGGCACGCCGACTGCGATTGAAATCACCATGGCTGAGAAGGTCATCTCGATGGTACCTTCGATGCAGAAAGTGCGCATGGTCAACTCGGGTACAGAAGCGACCATGAGTGCCATTCGCTTGGCGCGCGGCTACACCGGCCGTGACAAGATTCTAAAATTCGAAGGCTGTTACCATGGCCACGCTGATTCACTATTGGTCAAGGCAGGTTCTGGAGCACTGACTCTCGGCGTGCCGAACTCACCGGGTATTCCAGAGGACTTCGCCAAACATACATTGACCGTGAGCTACAATAACCTCGATGAAGTGCGCCAAGTGTTTGCTGACTTGGGTGACCAAATCGCTTGTATTATTGTTGAGCCAGTCGCTGGCAATATGAACTGTATTTTACCTGAGCCGGGATTCCTCGAAGGCTTGCGGGCGATTTGCGATGAATACAACAGTGTTTTGATTTTCGATGAAGTCATGACTGGCTTCCGTGTAAGTCGCGGTGGTGCTCAAGAGTTTTTCAATGTTACACCTGACCTAACTTGTTTAGGTAAAGTCATTGGCGGCGGCATGCCAGTTGGCGCATTTGGTGGTAAACGTGAAATCATGGATTACATCGCCCCGGTTGGTCCGGTTTATCAAGCGGGTACCCTCTCAGGTAACCCGGTCGCAATGGCGGCAGGTTTAGCGGCCTTAAATTTATTGCATGACCAAAGCTTATACACACAACTAGAGTCGCTCGTCACCGAGTTAACCACAGGTTTGCAGGAAATTGCAGACGCCAAAGGCATTCCATTTACGACAAGTCAGGCGGGAGGCATGTTCGGGTTCTTCTTCACCGAAGACAAGAAAGTTAGCACTTACGAACAGGCAACTCATTGTAATATGGAACATTTCCGCACGTTTTATCATGAAATGCTGCGCCGTGGCGTTTACCTTGCACCAAGCGCATACGAAGCGGGTTTCATGTCACTTGCTCACACTGTTAGTGATATTGAAGAAACTCTGCAGGTCGCAGAGCACGCTTTTGCCATGCTCAAACGCTAAAAGTTATTGCGGTCTAATCACTGCCAGCCCAGGAAAGTGCTACACTATCCGGCTGGCAGTTTTTTTTATCGTGAATGTATTTTATTGAGTGGTTGGAGTACGCATGAGTCAACACGAAGATCAGGGTCCTTTATATATCCCGCACGCGGGGCCGTCGCTTTTAGAGACCCCTTTATTAAATAAAGGAAGTGCTTTTACTCGTGAGGAACGGATTGCCTTTAATCTAACCGGGCTATTACCCCCGCGTTATGAAACCATCGAAGAGCAAGTGAGTCGGGCTTACATGCAGTATCAAAGCTTTGACACACCGCTAAATAAGCATATCTATTTACGCGCTATTCAAGACAATAATGAAACCATGTTTCATCGCCTAGTCGCGTCCCATCTTGAAGAAATGATGCCGATTATTTATACCCCAACGGTCGGTGACGCCTGCGAGAAATTTTCTGATATTTATCGCAGCTCTCGCGGTTTATTTATCTCCTACGCTGAACGCGAGCAAATGGACGATATTTTGCGTAACGCCACAAAACGCAACGTCAAAGTTATCGTAGTCACCGATGGCGAGCGGATTCTCGGTTTGGGTGACCAAGGCATTGGTGGCATGGGTATTCCTATCGGTAAGCTCTCTTTGTATACCGCCTGCGGTGGTATTAGCCCCGCTTACACGCTACCCGTCATGCTCGACGTCGGCACCAACAACGAAAAATTGTTAAATGACCCGATGTACATGGGCGCTCGACACAAACGCATTACCGGTGACGAATACGACGCTTTCATCGATAAGTTTATGAAAGCCGTGAAACGGCGCTGGCCCAATGCCATGATCCAGTTTGAAGACTTTGCGCAACAAACTGCCATGCCTATTCTTCGTCGCTATCAAAACGAAGTGTGCTGTTTTAACGACGACATTCAAGGTACTGCTGCTGTGACTGCGGGCTCGTTATTGGCCGCTTGTAAAGCCAAAGGGCAGGTTCTTTCTGACCAGAAAATTGTCTTTGTGGGTTCAGGCTCTGCGGGGTGTGGTATTGCCGAACACATTATCTCGCATATGTGTGCTGAAGGCTTAAGTCGTGCCGAAGCGAAAGCGAAGATTTTCATGGTCGATCGCTTTGGGCTCTTGTGCGAGGGCATGGAAGGCTTACGTGATTTCCAAGAAGAGCTTGTTCAACCGCAAAGCGTGGTCAGTAACTGGCAATTTAGTGGTGACTTCCCGTCGCTGCTAGACGTCATGCATTGTGCTCAGCCAACGGTTTTAATTGGTGTTTCCGGTCAGCCTGGACTATTTACCGAGCAAGTTGTCCGTGCCATGCAACAGTATACCCCGGAACCGATTATCTTCCCGCTGTCGAACCCGTCTCGTCGTGTTGAAGCAGCGCCAGCTGATGTGATTCGCTGGACCGAGGGTAGAGCGATCATTGCAACGGGTAGCCCGTTTGCACCGGTTCAGTACGAAGGTAAAACCTTTCCCATCGCACAATGTAATAACAGTTATATTTTCCCAGGCATCGGCCTTGGTGTCATCGCAGTCAAAGCGAATCGAATTACTGAAGAAATGCTCATGGCTGCGAGTCGCACATTGGCAGAACACTCGCCTCAGGTCCGCGGCGAGTCTAACCACTTGCTACCAGCAATTACCGAAATTGCGAAGTTAAGCAAAGAAATTGCGTTTGCCGTTGGCAAAGTTGCGCAGCAACAAGGTCATGCACTCGAACTGGATGACGAGACCTTTCGACAACGCATTAACGCTAACTTCTGGCGCGCAGAATATCGTCAATATAAACGCGTCAGCATTTAAACAAAACCCCCAGAACGTGAACACTGTTCTGGGGGTTTTTTATCACTGAAACCATGTCTTTGGTCAATTACCGCGATTGAAGATGCGCCGCCAGAAGCCACGCTCTTTTTCCTCTTCGGTTTCCTTGTTGTTCAGTTCGTTACCATCGCCACAGGTCGTGATCGGTTGTTCACTTGCAATACCTGGGAGAACCCGTGCATTCGGGCAGCCAGGCGCGACCGCTACGCCGGTTTCAGCATCCCAACTGCGCATGACGACACCAGGTGGTGGCGCCAAGTTGAGGGGGAAAATATCTTGTTTTCGCCAAAAGCGCTGGGCGACAGGCAATGCACCGCGACTACCAGTCAGGCCTGTGGGTTGATTATCATCGCGGCCGAGCCAAACCGTCAGCAAATAACGATTATCAAACGATACAAACCAACTATCTCTTAGATCGTTGGTCGATCCAGTTTTACCGCCTAATGGCCGACTCGTTTGCTGGCCTAGCGCTCTACCCGTGCCGACTTCCACCACACCATGCGCCGCATACCGCGCTAAATAAGCCGCTTCAGGCTGAAAACCTTGATTCACCCGACGCTGCTGCAAATATAAAACATCACCGCGATGAGTCGACACACCATGAATAGAGGTCACCCGGTAACCCTCGCCATAGTTCGCTAAATAGCCGTAGAGTTCGTTCACACTGAGCGGACTAACTTCTAATGTCCCAAGCGCCAATGCTGGATACGGACGAATATCGGTTTTTACACCAAGTTCGAGTAAGCGTTGTCGCAGCCGTACAGGCGTGACCTGCTGACCCACTTCTACCGCCGGAATGTTGCGTGAGTCTAACCAGCTTTGATAGAGCGAAATAGGTCCTTTAAACTCACCGTCAAAATTGCGAGGCTGCCACACTGCCCCGCGTTCATTGGTAATACTCATCGGTTCATCGTAAAGAATCGAAGCGAGCGTAAACTGGTTTGGATCTTCAAGCGCTAATGTATACAGCAATGGCTTCATTAAGGAGCCAATTTGTCGACGCGCTTGAAACGCTCGGTTAAAGCCGGCAAAAACAGGCGCGCGGCCACCCACCAGCGCACGTACCGTACCGCTATGGTAGTCGGTCAACACTGCAGCGGCCTGCAGTTCATGATCCGGCAGTTCTTCCATGCGCTGATACACCGCTTCTTCGAGGTCATTCTGCAACCAAGGATCGAAGTAGGTAAATACCTTCAAGCCGGTTTGTTGCCACTGACGTCCCGGTACTAACTGACGCAACTCCGCTTGCACCAAGTCAATATAGTCAGCGCGCTGACGCGCAATCAGGCGAGCACTCGCGCGAGTGACGACCGGTGCCTCAAGGCCTGCCAATAGTTGCGGTTGATTAATTAAGTCGTGTTCGTACATCAAATGCAGAACTAAATCGCGACGCGCTTCTGCGCGCTCGGTATGCCGATATGGGTTATACAAACCCGGGCCACGTATCATGCCCACCAACATGGCAATTTCTGCAGGCGTTAATTGCTCAGGCTGCTTACCGAAATAAAACTGACTACCAAGGCCAATACCATGAATCGCGTGACCGCGATCTTGGCCAAAGTAAACTTCGTTGAAGTAGGCCTCTAGAATTTCGTCCTTGCCAAAGCGAAAGTCGAGAATGAGCGCCATGAGCGCTTCGTTGACCTTGCGAACCATGCGCTTTTCGTGACTCAAAAACATGTTCTTCACGAGTTGCTGGGTTATCGTGCTACCGCCTTGCACTGTGCGGCCGGCAGCCAAATTCGCCAGTGCCGCACGCATGATTGAGGTCGGTTTGACGCCCCAATGATGATAAAAATCACGATCTTCAACTAATAACAGCGTTTGTTGTAACAGCTGTGGTACCTGCTCAAGGCCCACCAACAATCTTTCTTCTTGGTTATCGGAAGCGAAGCGACCAATGAGTTGCGGTTCCAAGCGCAAGCCATTGATAAAGTTCTGTTCTGGCCAAGTCTCAATTTCGACGAGGTAGTTTTCATCATCAAAGCGCAAGCGCACCCGTAAGTCGGGCTCATAACCATCCGGAAAGTCAAAACCCCGACGATACAACAACATTTCTTGGCCTTGAATGCGATACTCACCGACATTACGGGCATAACGGGTAGGACGGTAATCAAGCGCCTTTAACTCACGCTCCAGAAGCGTTTTCGTCACACCTAAGCCTGGTGATACTTCAAATGCTCGACTATACAGAAGTGCTGGTGCTTGATAACGCGCATCGGTGAAACGCTTGGTAACAACCGAGTCGAGGTAGATCATATAGAAACTAAGGCAAACGAGCGCAATTAAGGCTAATTTCCATAACAGGCCGCTGAATTTCTTGATCATTAATGCTTACCTTGTGAATTTCGTTCTTCGGACTGACTAAAAGCCCGCTTAGTTAAGTGTGTTGCCGTTGCTGCCCACGGCTCTTCCGGCCAAGGATGCTTCGGGTATCGACCACGCATTTCTTTGCGTACATGCACATAGGCGTCGCGCCAAAATGACGCTAAATCATTGGTTCGATGTAACGGCCGACCGGCCGGCGACAATAGCTCAAAAGTCGGTTTTAGTCGTCCTTTGGCAAACTCAGGCGAGTTCGGTGTACCGAACACTTCCTGCAGTTTCAATGCTATCAAGGCACTACCGTCCTGCTGATACGTGACTGCGTGGGAGCGGCCGCTCGGTGCTTGCCAACGCGTCGGCATAAGTTCTTCAAGCTGTTGCTGCTGTGCGTAGCTCAGTTGCTCTTTTAGCGCTGGCAATGGGTGCCAAGCTAAGGCTTCTGCGCGCGAAGCCAATAGTGTGACATAGGGTGTTGCCCAGTGCTCAAGATCTGCAAGTAAATTTTCCGTAAGCCATGCGTTCGCTTCTAAGCCGAGGAAGTCAGCAACGACCCGAATTCGCGCCAACCACTGTTGGGTTTTAGCGTCGGCAAAAAGTTCGCTTTCGCGTTCCCGGATTAGTGCTAGCAATGCTTGCGTGCGCAGTGACTGTTCCGGTACTCGGCCAGTTTCCCGCCGACGAATCAAAAGTTGCCCAACCCAATATTCTTCCACTTCCAGCAACTTGCCTTGCTTACCTTGCCATTGCCAGCCCAGCCGTGGCTTGGCATGCTGGGCTAACCAGCGCTCCATAAACGGCTCGTCGAGTGCCAACGCCTGCCATATTGTCGCCTCCGCGGTGCCTTCTTGTAGGCTCAAGTTAGTCACCAAAAGCCATTGTGACGATTGTTGCTGCGTTGGAAATTGGGCAGCATTGCCACTGGCGAGAAGATAACGACCATCATTATCCTTGCGAGCACTCGACTGCTTGCCACCCTGCAGTTTCGCTAAACGCAGTGGCAGTGCCGCTAACATAAGTTCGGCGACAACCTGCTTATCGGCCAATTGCGTTTGCGGTTGAGTCGATAATTGCCGACACCAATGACGATAACGCGTTAGCACTCGTTGTTCGACCGGGTTGTGTGAGTGCTTACTTGCAGCCAACAAGTACTGCAGCCTAGTAAGAAGGTCTGGCTCTTGATCATGGTGAGCTTCTTCTACATAAGCAGCTAACAGAGCTGCAGCGTTGGCGAAATCGTCACGCTGTTGCTGCTGCCCATAAGCCAACAGAGTTGCTGCGACTAAGTCGGTTCCCCAACCCTGCACTTGTTTACCAAACGCGGTTAAATGCTGCTTGTCGTCGAGTAGCTCCGCACTTTGTAATTTTTCAACTGCTGCTTGCAGCGCGCTTTTAGGGGGTGCGCTAAACCAAAGTAATTGCTCGGGCTGGCTACCCCAAGCCGCAATCTCAAGCACGAGGCTACTTAAATCTTCCGTTTCCAATGCGGGGCTGCTGTATGGAGCAAGTCCCTGCTGTAGCGACTCTGACCATAAACGCAGGCAATGCCCTGCTTGCACCCGGCCAGCCCGCCCAGCTCGTTGCGCTGCCGCAGCCTGAGAGATCAATCGAGTCGCTAGCTGTGTCATACCATAACGCGGATAATAGCGCGCTTGTCGCTCACGCCCGCTATCAATCACCACATCAATATCTGGGATCGTGACACTGGTTTCTGCGATGTTCGTGGCTAAGACCACTTTACGCACACCTTGCTGGTGCTGCTCTTTCGGTAATGGCTGCAATACCCGACGCTGCTCTTTTAGCGGCAAGCTGCCATAAAGAGGCATCACTGCAATCGCTGGTTCATTGGCGAGTTCACGGGCCAAACGCCGAATTTCACGCTGCCCGGGTAAAAAAACCAGTACGCCGTGTTGGGCGAGTTGTAAGCCCTCACGAACGGCTGGCAACAAAGCTTGCTGCCAATCCTGTAAGCGCACAGGAGGTCGATACTGAATTTGGATAGGGAATTGACGCCCTTCGCTGACAAAACTTTGTGCTCGCTGACCATGCTGCTCAAGCCAGGTGCGTAGGCTTTCGGCTGGCAAAGTGGCCGACATAATCAGGAGTTGAAGGTCTGGACGCAGCTCTTTGGTTTCGAGCGCCAGCGCTAAACCAAGGTCGGCGTGTAAATTACGCTCATGAAATTCGTCAAAAATAACGGTAGCGACTGTGCTCAATTCAGGGTCAGCCTGAATCATGCGGGTAAACATGCCATCGGTGACAATCAGCAGCCGAGTTTTGGCACTGACTTGCCGTTCTTGGCGGACCCAGTAGCCGACTTGTTCACCAACTTTTTCACCGAGTTGCTCGGCAAGATAATGGGCAATATTCAATGCAGCCACACGACGTGGCTGCACCAAAATAATTTGCTTGGAACCTGCAACTGCGTCACCTTGCAAAGATCCGTGCTGCAATAAGTAGAGTGGTAAAACCGTCGATTTACCAGCCCCCGGAGGGGCTTGTAGAACCACCACTGCTTGTCGCAGCGCAGTAGCGACTGCCGCTAAGATTTTTTTCACAGGTGACCGCTTACCTAGATGCTCGACGTACAATTCGTCGAACGGCGAACTAGCCCGCCGACGTCAGTAATGCTGCAATATTGCGAATACCTAAGCCGGTCGCGCCAGCAGCCCATAAACCGTTTGCATTGTTTTGGTAGGCACCGGCGAGATCGAAATGCACCCAACCTTGACCTTTATTCGGCGCAAAACGTAACAAGAAGCCAGATGCATTGCTCGCGCCACCTGAGCCACCACCTTTAATTGGTTTACTATTCGCCGTGTCGGCAAAAGCAGACGGACAGTTTTCTTGATGCCAATGAGCGAGTGGCAAACGCCAGAGTGGTTCAGCGGTTGCTTTTGCTGCTTGCAGCGCTGCAGTCGCAAAATCGTCATCGACCGCAAACAGTGCGTTATACTCGGTACCAACCGCAACTTGCGCAGCACCCGTAAGGGTCGCCGCATCGATAATCCGTTTCGCACCTAATTCGCCAGCACGCAAGAGACCGTCAGCAAGGACAATCCGGCCTTCAGCATCGGTGTTCACAATCTCGACCGTTGTGCCATTCTTGTAGGTGATAATATCGCCATTTTTATAAGCTGTGCCGTCGATCATATTCTCGGCGCAACACAGTAGTAAACTGACGCGCTTATTCAAACCTTGCCGAATAGCGAGCAATAAAGCGCCTGCGACAGTTGCAGCTCCGCCCATATCGCATTTCATTGCGACCATGCCTTCGTTGCTCTTGATACTGTAACCACCGGTATCGAAAGTAATGCCCTTACCTATTAAGGCGAAATCGACTGCTGCGTTAGCATCGCCGGTCGGATTAAAGTCTAATTCGAGTAATGCCGGTGCACGCTTACTGGCACGGCCAACCGTGTGAATACCAAAGCGTTCTTCCGCTAATAATTGGTCACCTGCGACAACCCGCGCTTGAATGTGGTTTGGCGCTGCCTGTTGTAACTTTTCAATGACACGTTCACACAGTGACTCGGGATAAATTTCTGAAGATGGCAGGTTAATCAGTTCACGGCTCCAGCGCACAACCTCATTAATTTGCTCGAGTTCTGCCTTGCTTTCACCCTGAAACACCACCGTGTTGGTATTTTTTGTGTCGGTAAAACCTTGGCTAAGAGCCCATTGGCGATCCCGTGTCCAACCGTCACCCGCCGGCTCTATTGCAGTAATCCCGAGCTGGTCGAGTTTACGTCCGGCTTTTTGAATACTGCGCAACAACAACTCTTCTTGCTCCATGAGGACAATGTGCATGCCTGCATCGGTCAAGTAGCACTGACTATTGCCCTTGTATTGCGCTGGGGCTGGAGTTTGCGTAAAACGAACTTGTACTGCACTGGACATAAGTTTGATCTCCACGTATGTTGCCGGCTGAGAAGAATAAAGAAACCTATTCAATTTAAGGGAAAACTAGACCCCGATGCAATTTAATCCACCATTGCAACGCGGCGTTTTACTTCGTCGCTACAAAAGGTTCTTAGCCGATATTGAATTAAGTAACGGTGATCATATCACAATTCATTGCCCAAACACCGGAGCAATGACGGGTTGTGCTGAACCCGGCAGCGAAGTTTGGTTTAGTACGAGCGATAATCCGAAACGCAAATACCCGCATACGTGGGAACTCACCCGAACAGCTGAAAACGCTTGGATTTGCGTCAACACTGCACGTGCGAACGAACTCGTCACTGAAGCTATCCAACGGAGTCAAGTCGCTGAATTGGCGGGCTATAACAAAATTCAACGCGAAGTAAAGTATGCTGAAGGCAGCCGAGTTGATCTCTTGCTCAGCGACCATGCAAAGCTACCGAACGCCTATGTCGAAGTGAAATCGGTGACCTTATGCGATGAAACTCAGTCAACAACCCATAACGGTTTCTTTCCTGATGCAGTTTCAACTCGCGGGCACAAACACCTGCAGGCTTTGACCAGTATGGTTGCAGCGGGCCAGCGTGCCGTCTTGGTTTATGCTGTGCTGCATTCACAGATCCATTCGGTTACGTCGGCAGTACATATTGACGCGACCTACGCCGAGCTAGCAGAACAAGCGAAACACGCCGGCGTCGAGATACTACCTTTGTTTTTTTCGATCTCTGAGCTTGAAATCTCGCTACAGGCGACCCATTTTAGGAACGCACATTCCTGAAGTAACGAGGAAAATAATGCAGTTAATCAATCACTTTTCTCTGGGTGAAGAGTGATTAGTCGGTTAAAATTGCGCCCATAGGGGCAATCTGGTATACATACCCATCTTTTTTGTTAGGTAGGCTAATTGAACGCTGGTGAATTCAATAGAATTGCCTGCTGGAGGATAGAAAATATGACTGATGCGACTAAGGAAAGAAAAGCGCACGGCGTCCTGGCAATGGCCGAATTGGCGCCATACCAGGAGAAGGATGGCGAAGAGTACATGAATGAGGAGCAACGCGCTCATTTCAAACGTATTCTTGAAGCATGGCGTGCACAGTTACGCGAAGAAGTTGACCGTACGGTTGGTCACTTAAAGGAAGAAGCATCAAACTATGCCGATCCAGTTGATCGTGCAGCCCAAGAAGAAGAGTTCGCAATTGAATTGCGAACTCGTGATCGTGAACGCAAGCTCATCAAAAAGATCGAGAAAACTCTCGAACTGATTGAGCGCAATGACTTCGGTTACTGTGAATCTTGCGGTATTGAGATCGGTATTCGTCGCCTTGAAGCACGGCCGACTGCCGACCTGTGTATCGACTGTAAGAGTCTTGCGGAAATTCGCGAAAAGCAAATGAAAGGCCATTAATGGTCTATGCAGCAACCTGAACGCTACCGTGGGCGTTTTGCCCCGAGCCCTTCTGGTCCGCTGCATGCCGGCTCCTTGGTAGCTGCATTAGGCAGCTACCTCGACGCCCGCGCACACCAAGGCGAGTGGTTGGTGCGCATCGACGATATCGATCCTCCTCGCGAAATTCCTGGCGCCGCCGATACCATCTTAAAACAGCTTGAAGCCCATGGTCTCGAATGGGACGGTTCCGTCGTATGGCAAAGCCAACAATCTGAACGTTATGCTGCTGCGCTCTCAACGTTGAACACCGCCCAGCTTTGTTATTATTGCCATTGCACACGCGCACAAATTAAAGCCCGTGGCACATATTACGATGGTCATTGCCGGCATTTACAGTTGAGCTCGAAGGGCACAGCGGTGCGCTTAATCAACCGCAGCCCTATCTGTCGTTTTCATGACCGCTTTCACGGTCTCGTCAACAGCGACCCACAACAAGCCGCTGAAGATTTTCTTTTACGTCGGCGCGATCAACTCTGGGCTTATCAACTGGCAGTTGTTTGTGACGACCGTGCAGCAGGGATAACTGACATCGTTCGCGGCGAAGATTTACTGCATGCTTCGGCTTGGCAACTCACCCTTTGGCAAGTGTTTAATGATATTCACTTAGACGACACTCAAGCTCCCCTTCCACGCCTTGCGCATTTACCGCTCGTGGTCGACGCTAGCGGCCGGAAATTGAGTAAGCAAAATCACGCCCCAGCATTGTCATTACAAACACCATTGGCAAACTTACGCAGTGCTGCGCAGGCGTTAGGCCTACCGGGTGCCGCTAGCACAGAGGCAGCGAACATCGAGGAATATCTTGCTTGGGCAACAGATGCATGGCGACAGCATAAAAAGTAGGTTAAAATTGCGGCCATTCGATCATGAGGAGTTCAACCATTATTAAACGTCTCGCTAGGATTGCGCAGAAAGTACTACCTTCCCGAAAACGTACCTCTCGCAGTGATACCCCAGAGCATTCGCCAGAACAGTCAAACGCAGCAAGTGATGCACGTACCGCACCACCGACGGCCCCTGCAGCAAACAAAAAATCTGTTGGTAAGCGTCAAGGAAAACAAGGCAAGCAGACTTTGCCGATTCGCATTCCGCGGTCAGAGCACCCTATTTCGCGTGAGCACATTTCCGACAATGCATTAAAAGTGCTTTATCGTCTGCATAATTCTGGTTTCGACGCCTATTTGGTCGGTGGTTGTGTCCGCGACCTGTTACTTGGCCTGCAACCGAAAGACTTCGACGTTGCCACCAACGCCAAGCCAGAAGAAATCAAAAACTTATTTAATAATTGCCGCTTGATCGGTCGTCGTTTTCGCCTTGCGCACATCGTTTTTGGACGCGACGTTATCGAAGTTGCGACCTTCCGAGGCCACCATAGTGACGATGAAGAAAGTGGCACGCAGCGTTCAAAGCAAAGCGAGCACGGCATGCTGCTGCGTGACAACGTCTATGGCTCAATTGAAGAGGACGCGCAACGGCGCGACTTTACCGTCAATGCGCTGTACTACTCGATTGCCGACTTTGCCATTTATGACTATGCCAATGGTTTAGCCGATTTGAACCAAGGCCAATTACGGTTAATCGGTGATCCGGAGCAACGTTACCGGGAAGACCCAGTGCGTATGCTGCGTGCGGTGCGCTTTGCCACCAAGCTCGGTTTACGCATTGAAGACTCAACTCGTAAGCCAATTAAACCGCTGTCAGGATTACTCGATAACATTCCACCAGCGCGCTTGTTTGAAGAGTTTTTGAAGCTTTTCTTGCATCGTCGGGCATTGGCCAATTTCGAGTATTTACATGAGCTGAATTTGTTCCAATACCTTTTCCCAGTCTTGAAAAGTGCTTTAAAGAATCCGGAAAGCCTCGAGTATCGGATGGTCCGCCAAGCATTTGTCGATACCGATGAGCGTTTGAATCAAGACAAAGGTGTGAACCCAGCGTACTTGTTTGCTGCGATTCTCTGGTATCCGGTCGCCGCTCGTGCGGACGAGATTATCTTAGAAAGTGGGTTAACGGAGTACGATGCTTATCAGGTGGCCGCTGCCGACGCGTTAAGCCGACAGTCTCGGAGTATTTCGATTCCGAAGCGTTTCAGCTTACCCATGCGCGATATTTGGTTATTGCAATTACGCTTGCAGCAAACCCAACCTAAGCGCGCAATTCGCTTACTTTCGCATCCTAAGTTCCGCGCTGCCTATGATTTTTTATTACTTCGCGCTCGCATCGAAAACGATCCGAAGTTAAAGCAACTCGGCGAGTTTTGGACCGACTTCCAACGGCAGTCGCCTGAGGTGACACCGGAAGCTGCGCCAAAACCAACTGGGCCCAGAAAGTCCCGGCCGCGGCGTGGGCGCAATAGCTCACGGCGACGCAAGCCTGCGGCCAAGAAAGACTAACGCTGCTATGTCGGCCGTACGCTGTTACATCGGACTAGGCGCAAATCTCGACCAGCCACTGCAAACATTAACCGCTGCAGTGGCTGAGTTAAGCCAATCACCGCAATTAACAAACTGGGCTTGCTCGACATTTTACCAAAGCAAACCGATGGGTCCGCAGGGTCAGCCTGATTACATTAATGCAGTTGCCACGTTTACCACCACGCTGACGCCATTAGAGCTCCTTGATTATCTTCAACATATCGAAAATAAATTTGGTCGGGTGCGCAAGCAACGCTGGGGTGCTCGCACATTAGACCTCGATATCTTGTTATACGGCACTGACACCATTGCAACCGAGCGCTTAACGGTGCCACACCCCGGTATGCTCGAACGAGAATTTGTACTCGTGCCGTTAGCTGAAATAGCCCCAGACTTAACTTTAAGTAGCGGACAAAGCGCCGCAGCTGCGGCCGCGCAAATTCCCTTGAACGGCTTATGCAAAGTTATCTAAACTGCTATGATGTTCCCTTCCTAATCACCATGTGAACGCAGAATAATCGCCCACGCAGAGTTAAACACCAAAGAGGAGTGAGTCATGAGTCGCATTCGAACCGCCGGTTTATTAAAGAAAAAACGTAACGGCGAGAAAATTACCGCCCTGACTGCCTACGACTCAAGTTTTGCCAAGCTGTTTCATGAGTGCGGTGTAGACGTGCTGTTAATCGGTGATTCTCTCGGAATGGTGTTACAAGGGTTAGACTCGACGGTTCCAGTAACCATTGACGAAGTGGCCTATCATACTCGCTGTGTTCGCGCAGGCAGTAGTGACGCCTTTGTCATTGCCGACATGCCGTTCATGACCTATCCCGAACCGCTGATTGCCTGTGAAAATGCAGCTGAGCTGATGCGTGCGGGTGCCAATATGGTCAAGCTCGAAGGTGGTGACTGGTTGGTCGAAACCGTTCAGGCGCTTACTCGCCAGGGTATTCCAGTTTGTGCACACATTGGCTTACTGCCACAGTCTGTTAATGTGATTGGCGGCTACAAAGTGCAAGGTCGCGATGAAGCCAGCGCCCAAGCATTAGTTGATCACGCCCTGGCATTAGAAGCCGCCGGGGCTCAATTACTCGTGGTTGAATGTATTCCAACGCACGTGGGTAAACGCATTTCCGATGCATTGAACATTCCGGTCATTGGGATCGGTGCCGGTAAAGAAACCGACGGTCAAATTTTAGTCATGCATGACATGCTCGGCATGAACGCTGACTATTTACCGAAGTTCACCAAGGACTTTTTGGCTCAAGGAGGCAGCCTACGGGGTGCCGTCAGCGCTTATGTCGAAGAAGTTCACCAAGGTAAATTCCCAGCACCTGAACATTGCTTTGATTAGTCTTTGACCGACTGAAAAGGAAGTGCATTGATGTTACATCTAGAAACTCTCGAGCAACTCCGTCGTGCGCGTCAGCTGTGGGCTGAATCAAAAGCCAGCGTCGCATTTGTACCAACGATGGGCAACCTGCACGAAGGTCACCTGCGTTTAGTTGCTGCTGCTCGCGAACTTGCCGACAAAGTGATTGTGAGCATTTACGTCAATCCGATGCAGTTTGGTGCGAACGAGGATCTTGATAAATATCCCCGCACCTTAGCAGCTGATATGGAAAAGTTAACCGCTGCCGGCGCAGACGCTGTATTCACGCCAGACACTAGTATGATTTATCCGCGTGGACTAGGCGACCAAACCTATGTTGAAGTTCCCGGCATTAGCGACATTCTGTGTGGCGCGTCACGACCAGGACATTTCCGTGGTGTCGCAACCATTGTCTGTAAGTTATTTAATATGGTGCAGCCAGATCATGCGGTGTTTGGTAAGAAAGATTATCAGCAATTGATGGTCATTCGTCTTATGAGCCAAGATCTGTCATTACCGTTAACCATTCATGGTATCGATACCGTCCGCGCTGACGACGGTTTGGCCTTGAGCTCTCGCAATGGTTATTTATCTACCGCTGAGCGCCAGCAAGCAACGGCTGTGTATCGGTCTATGCAGGCCGTCGCTCATGCTCTGCAAGGCGAGCGTAATGACTTTCAAAACATCGAGCAAGAAGCTCGCAGTATCCTCAAAGACGCAGGATTCACACCCGATTACGTGAGTATCCGCCGCCAAGCGGACTTAACGCCGCCGAGTGCAGAAGACACGCAACTTGTCGTCCTCGTCGCCGCGTATTTAGGAAAAACGCGCTTAATCGACAACCTCGAAATTAATCGCTAACCGCAAAGTCACACACAGCCCAATGTATGTTTGGGCTGTGTGCACATGGCTTTTGGCTTTTGGCTTTTGGCTTTTACTTATAGACTTAAAGTGCAGAAGGTTCTTGTACGAGTAAACCACAGTGTTCCGCTGTGGTTTTTATTTGCTGCATGAGGTTCTTCGCATGGCTCGCTAATTCACGTTGTTCAGCAATAATTTCCTGCAGCATTGTCTCCGTAGTCAACGGATTGGCCAGCACTGTACGAAACACCACACTACCTTCATGGCCGTATTGGGCAGGCGTTAATTTGGTCCGAGAAACAAACGAACGGCCATTCTCACGCTGGGTTTTCTGAATATAGCGTGTCAGCGTGTTCAATAACGGCGTCATTTCCTTGATTTGCTCATGGCTCGCATGCGGCAATTGTGCTTTCAGCCCAAATGGCACATAGCGATAGGTTAACAAGCACAGCTCTGGGTGAGTAATCACTTCAAAGTCGTCTTGGCGGTCAATGAGTTCAGCAAAATACTTGGCTTTTTTAATACTGGTGTCGATTAATAGCTCGTAACCACGACGGCCCATGACATGCAACGCCGAGTAAACCAACATAGCCATGCCCGGACGTGAACCTTCCATAGTATGGCTACCTAAGTCTTTTGAGCCGCGACGAATAATGTATTCCGCATGATGCTCAATCGCGTTCACTAAGCCTGGGTCTTTAAACAAAACCATACCTGCGCCCATCGGCACGTACATCTGTTTGTGCGCGTCAATGGTGACACTGTCTGCAAGTTCAATGCCAGCAAGTAGCGGCCGATGCGTGCTCGACATTAAAGTCGCACCGCCCCATGCGGCATCGACGTGAAAATGCGCCCGATATTCTTTGGCTATTTCGGCCATGGCTTGTAATGGATCGATATGGCCAGTTTCTGTCGTACCAGCAATGCCAACAATCGCCAGTACGCGGCCACCGCTGGCGGTGACGTCGGCAGCTGCTTTACGCAACGCATCCACTCGAATACGGTTGTTCTCGTCCGTGGCGACGGTAACAATGTTCTGACGGCCGATACCCAGTACATCGGCAGCTTTACCCAATGAGTAATGACCACGTTCAGAAACTAAGATAACTAATCGATTGTAACCGTAGTGGCTTAAACCTGCCGCTAACCCTTCCGCACCGACTCCGGCAAAACCTTTCCGTGGCGCCAGCAAATTATTGCGAGCAACCCACAGTGCCGAGATATTAGCAATGGTGCCACCTGAACAGAATGCACCTAACGAGTACTCGGCGTTATGCATCCAACGGTGATAGAAGGCTTCGTTCTCACCGTAAACCAAGTGATGCAACATGCCCAAAACATTACGCTCAAGCGGCGTAAATGCTTTTGAAGTTTCGATTTTGACCAGATTCTGGTTCAAGCCGACCATGAGTTTGGCCAACGGCAATAAAAAATAGGGTAGCGCCGAGGTCATGTGACCGATAAAGCGAGGCGAAGCTGTGTGCACCGATTGGGCAACAAGCTTTTTCAGCAGCGTTTCCGTATGGCTCGAAACAAACTCGGGCTGCTCAGGAATGGTACTGTCAGCGAAATCTTGTTCGATTTCATGCAAAGGACGTTCTTGCGCAACAATATGAGAGGACAGAAAATCTTCAAGATTCTCTGACAAATGCTTCTCAATTTGACCCAATGTCGAGTCTGGAGCTTCCGGCACCGTAAAGATGCGGAACAACGACTCCATGCTGACTTCAGCGGTTGTTTTGGGCGCCACGCAATTCTCCTGACTAAAAATTTTGAGCCGGCAACTCTAGCACATTTGTGGGCTGTATCGCTACATTCAGTATAGTGGCTAACAATATAGTCGCTAAGTAAGCAAGGTTGCACGAACCGCCGCTAACTCGTCAGCGGCTAACAGATTTGGCACAGTAAGCTCGCTTTGCAAACGCCAGAGCGCCTGCCCGCAAGCCTGATACTTACGCTCAAATGGTGTGATTGGTTCTAAGTTTGTTGGTAATTTTTCAACCTGTGCGGGAATTTGTAAACAGGCCAACGCCAACGCAAACTCGTCGAGATAAGTCTGCCAGTTGCTACGCATTTCCAGCTCGCCACCAAGCTTCACTAGAGCTGGAAATACCGGTGCTCCATGCCAACGTCGCCCCAAATGCTTTTTCTTCGGCCACGGATTAGGATAAAGAACAAAGTGCTTTTGAACTGGCCATTCTGCCGCATGGGCTAAACGCCAAAAGTCGTTTAAATCTGCCCGTACTAACAAATACTCGCCAGTTTCACCGTGCCGCTGATGTGCAACATGTTTACCGAGTCGATGAGCTGACTTGTCTACGCCGACAACCAGAGCTTCAGGATAACGTGCCGCCAAGTAGGCGGTGCTCTCCCCAACGCCGCAGCACGAATCTAAGATGAGTGGCTTTGAACTGTTTTGTAGCAGTCGGTCGACTTCCGCAAAAGCTGCTTCACTGTGCGCTGCATACGGCTTTTGAAAATCTGAATGCCAATATCGTGCGACGGCGCTGGGCACGTCCTCGTGCGGACCGCTTTGGTTGCTAGTAATACTACGCGATTGTTGCTGCATGACTTAAGTTCGCACCCCAGTGCCACGTTTCAGTAAATACCAAGCCAAGGTGAAGAACACTGCGTTGAACACTAACAGCACCGCAATTGCGACCATGGGTTGAATATCCGAAACCCCAATAAAGCCGTAACGGAAACCATTGACCATGTAGATAATCGGATTAAATTGCGACACCGCCTGCCAGAAGCTAGGCAACAAGGTAATCGAATAAAACACCCCACCTAAGTAGGTTAACGGTGTTAAAACGAATGTTGGAATAATCGAAATGTCATCGAATGACTTGGCGAACATGGCGTTTAATAAGCCACCAAGCGCAAAGAGTGTGGCCGTCAAAATCACCGTCGCAATGATCATGGCAATGCTTTGAATTTGCAGCGGAACAAAGAAGCCAGAAACCAACGTGACAATAATGGCAACCAAGAGCGCTCGCGCTACGCCGCCACCGACGTAACCCAAAATGATCGTAATGTTGGAAACTGGTGCCACCAACATTTCCTCAAGATTGCGCTGAAACTTAGCACTGAAGAACGAGGATGCGACGTTGGAATAGGCGTTAGTAATCACCGACATCATGATTAAGCCCGGGACAATAAACTCCATATAACTGACACCACCCATTTCGCCAATGCGCGAACCAATGAGACTGCCAAAGATAATGAAATAAAGCGTCATGGTGATGGCTGGCGGGACCAGCGTTTGTACCCAAATCCGCAGAAAACGAGTGCACTCTTTAATCCAAATCGTTTTTAGCGCTGTGAAATAAATAGGGTTACGCATGGGCAGCAGACTCCTTAGATTCCCGACCTTGTTCCACTAAATTGACGAACAGCTCTTCGAGACGGTTGGCTTTATTGCGCATCGACAAGACTTTTATGTTCTGCGCAGAGAGTTCACTAAAGACTGAGTTCAAGCCCGCCGATTTTGCTACGTCTACTTCGATGGTGTGATCATCAATCATGCGCATCGTTGCCGACTCGATGACCGGCGGTTTTGTGATCGGCTCTAAATCGAGTACGAAAGTTTCGACATTTAACTTATTGAGAAGAGCCTTCATTGTCGTATTTTCGATAATTTGGCCTTTGTCGATAATTCCGATATTGCGACAGAGCATTTCCGCTTCTTCAAGATAATGTGTGGTCAGAATAATGGTCACGCCTTCTTTGTTGATGCGCGTTAAAAACTCCCACATCGAACGGCGTAGCTCGATATCAACACCAGCTGTCGGCTCGTCGAGAATTAATAGTTTGGGTTCATGCAGCAATGCGCGCGCAATCATTAGCCGACGCTTCATACCACCAGACAGGTTGCGTGCACGTTCATTGCGTTTGTCCCACAAACCTAACTGCTTGAGGTACTTTTCTGCGCGTTCTTTCGCTAACGTTCGCGATACACCGTAGTAACCAGCCTGATTCACCACAATTTGCATCAGGGTTTCAAACTGATTGAAGTTGAATTCCTGCGGCACCAAGCCAATATGCTGTTTCACTTCGTTAATTTGCGTGTCGAGGTCGTAGCCAAATACTTTGACGGTACCTGAGCTTTTGTTCACCAACGACGAAATAATGCCGATGGTCGTCGACTTGCCAGCACCATTCGGTCCTAGCAGGGCGTAAAAGTCACCAACTTTAACGGTCAGGTCTAAGCCCTTTAATGCTTCAAAACCACCACGATAAGTTTTGCGCAATTCACTGATTTCCAGTGCATACGTCATAACAGTCTCCGAAATAACTTAGTTCGAGCGTGAGTCGTAGCCCCAGCGCGGCATAATGTCTTGGTCTAAACCTAAATGGTCAAGAATACGAGCAACCATAAAATCAACGAGATCTTGAATGGACGTCGGTTGATGATAGAAACCAGGTGCCGCTGGCATAATGACGACACCCATGTTGGCAAGCGTCAGCATATGCTGCAAATGAATACTGTGGAGCGGCGTTTCGCGCGGCACTAAAATCAGTTGCCCACGCTCTTTCAATACAACGTCGGCCGCGCGTTCAATGAGATTGTCACTGGCACCCGAGGCAATAGCCGACAGGGTTCCGGTTGAACACGGCACCACCACCATGCGTTTCGGTGCCGCTGACCCGGAGGCGACTGGTGAAAACCACTCTTCCTTGCCGAAAACCTGTAATTGCTCAGGACTGACACCAAAGCGCTGGCACAAAACCTCTTGAATAGCAGATGGTGAGCCGGGCAATTTCAAGTCTTCTTCGGTTGCCAAAACCACTCGTGCGGCACTCGATATAAGCAAATAAACTTGCTGCTTTTGGGCTAACAAACATTCGAGCAACCTTAAGGCATAGGGTGCGCCCGAGGCACCGGTTATGGCGACTGTGATGCGCTCATTTTTATGCATGTGTTGCCTCCGCTTTTTAAAGGTTAGTCGAGTCGAGCTGCAAGCCCGTCAAGGAGCAGTTGGTGAATGCCACCAAAACCACCATTACTCATAATGACCCAGTGTTCTTCGCTTGACGGACGCTGCAACAAGGCTGCAGCCAAGTCTGCCACGGTCTGACAAACCACAACATGGTCATTGCTCTCACTTAACTGCCCAGCTAAGTCCCAGGTGTTTAATTCATTCAGGGCATACACGGCGTCTGCGTCAGCAAATGACGCAGCAAGCGTCTGCCGATGAACACCCGCTTTCATTGTATTTGACCGCGGCTCGAACACCGCAATAATCCGAGCATCGTCACCGAAACGAGCTCGCATCGCTTGTAAGGTTGTCGCGATAGCGGTCGGGTGATGCGCAAAGTCGTCGTACACCGACACGCCATGAATGGTTCCGCATAACTGCAGCCGTCTTGCCGGCGCGGTAAATTGCTCTAACGCCTGTGCGGAGGTCGCGAGATCCACTCCAACTTGAGCCGCGGCCAACATTGCCATCATACCATTGGCAACATTGTGTTTGCCGAGCAATGCCCAGCGCACGCGCGCTTGTTCATTACCATTCCAGTATACCGTGAAGCCAGTTCCGGCGTCGTCGTGCAGTTGTACTTCCCAGCCGTTCTTACCTAACGACTCACTCGGCAAGAGAATTTGCTCAACGCAAATTTGCTGCGACCAACAGCCAGCAGCTAACACTTCTTGTAGAGCATGCTCTTGTCGCGGCGCCATCACGGCGCCATCACGGGGTACAGTACGCAACAAGTGACTAAATTGTTTTTGAATGGCAGCTAAATCGGCAAAAATATCGGCATGGTCAAACTCAAGATTATTCAATACTAGCGTGTCCGCATAGTAGTGCAAGAACTTGGAACGCTTATCAAAAAAGGCGGTATCGTACTCATCTGCCTCGACAACAAAGTATTCACTATCAGTGAGTCGCGCCGTTTGACCGAACGGCTGCACAACACCGCCCACTAAAAAGCTTGGATTTTTCTGCGCTTGCTGAAGAATCCAGACTAACATCGATGCCGTCGTGGTTTTGCCGTGCGTTCCTGCGACCGCCAGCACATGCCGGTTACGCAGAATCTGCTCACCTAACCATTGCGGTCCGGAGGTGTACGGCAAGCGCCGCGCTAACACTTCCTCGACCAAAGGATGTCCTCGACTCAACGCATTGCCAATAATTACCAAGTCAGGCGCAGGCTCAAGCTGAGTTAAATCGCTGTCGCTACACAATTCGATTCCGAGCGCTTCGAGCTGGGTACTCATCGGTGGATAAACATTTTTATCCGAGCCAGTGACGCGATGTCCAAGGCTTTGCGCTAATGCCGCAATTCCGCCCATAAAGGTTCCGCAAATACCGAGCACATGAATATGCATAGCCGCTGTCCTACTCCTTTTGATATAACTCACGATTGTATCACCTCGCACGTATTCGATCATCACTACAAATCTGCAGCATACCGTTAAAAAAGAAGCATCCGCTGACAAATTCGGGTAAACTACAGGGCGTTTCCGGCAACGACCTAAACGCAAAATCAACAGAGGCTAATCATGCAACGCCTGATTCCCGTTCTGAACAACGATCACGTACCTTTACACCTAATTTCCGTGATCAACACCCTGCTCACCGCAGCAAAAGAAATCTCTCACCGACTTCATCAAGGCAGCTTAGCCGGTACGCTCGGTTCAACACTCGACGAAAACATTCAAGGCGAAACCCAAAAGAAGCTCGATGTGGTTTCTAATCAGCTGATCAAAAACATGCTGTTAGAAACAAATCTGGTGCACGCGGTGGCGTCGGAAGAAGAAGATGACGTTGTCATGGGCAATCCAGACGCCAAGTATTTAGTCGCTTATGACCCGCTCGATGGTAGCTCGAATATTGATATTAATGGTTCTGTTGGAACCATTTTTTCTATTCTGGAAAAACCAGATCACTGTGCCGAAGGCAAAGAATTATTCTTGCAAACCGGTGATGAGCAAATTGCTGCTGGTTATATTTTGTACGGCCCGTCGTCATTGTTAGTCATGACAACTGGGCAAGGTGTGCGGGTATTTACGCTCGACCACACAGTCGGTGAGTTCTTACTAACTGTCGATAAATTGAATATTCCGGCTGACACCCAAGAATTTGCCGTCAACATGTCGAATCAACGCCATTGGACTAAGCCAATGCAGCAGTACATTCAAGATCTGCTCAGTGGTGAACTTGGCCCGCGCAAGAAAAACTTCAACATGCGTTGGAACGCGGCCATGGTCTCGGATGTTCATCGGGTACTGAGTCGTGGCGGTATCTTTACCTATCCAGCTGACTGTAAACACCCAGAAAAACCATGCAAATTGCGCTTACTCTACGAAGCAAACCCAATGAGTTTCCTAGTTGAGCAAGCAGGTGGCCGAGCAAGCACTGGATACGAGCGCATCATGTCGCTCCAGCCAACAGAAATCCATCAGCGGGTTTCAGTCATTATGGGGTCGAGAAACGAAGTCGACACCTGTCTTGACTACTTCAAGTCGATTCCATGTGACCGTCCAGATGCACCAACGGCTTAACCAATGAGTTGAATCAGCGCGAAAATATGAAGTTTTGACTGTATTTAGGACAAAACTGTCATTTTTCGCGCTAATTGCTTTGAGTTTCACCAAAAAGCTTCGTTATACTTGAGCGATCAGAATTTTAATCCTAACCCTATTCGGTTGGGTCAATGAATTAAGTTACGTAAGAAAAGGAACTGACATGAGTTTAAATGCTGTACCAGCAGGCAAAAACCTGCCTGAAGAAGTCAATGTGATCATTGAAATCCCTGCTAACGCAGACCCAATCAAGTACGAAGTGGACAAAGACACAGGTACTGTATGGGTTGACCGTTTCATGTCAGCACCTATGTTCTATCCGTGCAACTACGGCTACGTCAACGACACGTTGTCTTTAGACGGTGACCCAGTTGACGTATTGGTCCCAACTCCTTATCCGTTGCAGCCGGGCTCAGTGATTCGTTGCCGCCCTGTTGGTGTATTAAAAATGAGCGATGAGTCTGGCGAAGACGCCAAAGTTGTCGCGGTACCAATCAGCAAGCTCACCAAAGAATATGATCACATTCAAGACGTGAATGACTTACCTGAGTTGTTACGTGCACAAATTACACACTTCTTTGAGCGTTACAAAGAACTCGAAAAAGGCAAGTGGGTGAAAGTAGAAGGTTGGGACGACGCAGCAGCTGCCAGAGCTGAAATCGAAACTTCTTACGCTCGCGCCCAAGAAAGCAAGTAAACGCCTATGGCTGAACTTTGCATTGCTGGCCAGCAGATTGAATTCTGCTGGCCCTCTCAATCCCAGCCAACGCTCCGGATACCAGAGCTGTCCATTCGAACGGGTGAGCGCATTCTGTTGCGTGGTCCAAGTGGCTCCGGTAAATCAACCCTATTGTCTTTGCTTGCCGGTGTTAACCAACCGACTTCGGGAACCTTAACCATTCTCGGCACTGAGCTCCACCGCTTAAATCAGCGGCGCCGGGATAAATTTCGAGCCGATCACATTGGTTACATTTTCCAGCAATTTAATTTGTTGCCGTATTTAAGTGTTTACCGTAACGTATTGTTAGCCTGTGACTTTTCTGCTGCTCGTAAACAAAAATTAGCCGCTGAAAACCTCTCACCTGAAGCTGAATGTGAACGCTTGCTCACGCATCTAAATATCCCTAAAGAACTGTGGCGGCGCCAAGCTGCAACCTTAAGTGTCGGACAACAGCAACGCGTTGCTGTCGCTCGAGCGTTAATTGGTAAGCCTGAGTTGATTATTGCCGACGAGCCGACCTCGGCACTTGATACCGATGCGCGCGACAATTTCCTTTCGTTGCTACAAGATGAATGTCAGAGCGCTAATATTACCCTTGTTTTTGTCACTCACGACGCCACGCTCAGCCATCACTTTGATCGCACCATTGAGCTGACTGAGATTAATCAAACAGGAGTGTCTGCATGAAGCTATTTCGATTAGCATTAGCAAGCCTCCTAAGCCGCAAAACCAACGCATTGCTTACCATTTTTGCAATTGCCATCAGCGTCATGCTGTTGTTGGGAGTCGAACGTGTAAGTCAGCAAACCCGTGCAGGTTTCGCCAATACGATCTCAGGCACGGACCTGATTGTTGGTGCCCGCAGTGGCTCGGTAAATCTATTGCTGTACTCGGTATTTCATATCGGCAACCCCACGGCAAATGTCAGTTGGCAAACCTACGAGCGTTTTGCGAACCACCCACAAGTCGCATGGTCGGTGCCCATTGCCTTAGGCGACAGTGTCAGAGGCTTTCCCGTTATTGCGACAGAGCCCGCTTATTTTGAGCATTTCCGTTTTGCACAACAACAACCCCTCACATTTGTCGAAGGCCAACCGTTTGCCCGCGAACAGGCTGTTGTCGGTGCTCAAGTAGCCCAGCAACTTGGCTTACAAGTCGGTTCTGAATTAGTTGTCGCACACGGCACCGGCAGCGTTAGTTTTCATGAGCATGATGACCATCCGTTGATTATTTCTGGGGTTTTAGCTCGAACTGGTACCCCTGTTGACCAAGCGATTTTTATCAGCTTACGTGACCTCGACATTATGCATGGTGGTGACCATGACCATGATCACGACCATGAACATGAGCACGAGCACGAAAGTCATGCGGGTAATGATGAACATGGACACATGCATCAAAGCGATGAGCATAATCATGAACATCAGCACGGTCACACGCATCAAAACCATGATCACGGACATGAACACTCGCACCAAAACCACGAACATGAGCATGCAAGTCACGAACATGAACATGTAGTGCAACCGCCAATTCCGAGCATTAGTGCATTCTTAGTTGGCTTGCAAAGCCGTCCGCGCGCTATCTTTATGCAGCGGGAAATCAACACCTATCGTGACGAGCCACTCACTGCAATTATGCCTGGTGCAACGCTGCAGGAACTCTGGCGCACACTCAGCGGTTTTGAAACGGCGCTCTCGATTGTCTCGGCATTCGTATTATTAACTGGCCTTATCGGTATGTTAGCAACGCTTCTTGCCAGCTTGCGTGAACGTCGCCGCGAAATGGCTGTCTTAAGAGCTATCGGAGCAGGTCCAAAAACGATTTTCACCTTACTGGTGAGTGAAGCTGTCGTATTAACGGCAGTTGGTATCGCAGTCGGCGTTGCTTTGCTTTATGGTATGGTTGCGGTGCTCGCGCCATGGATTCAAAGTAGTTTTGGAGTCGTCGTCAGCTTAGGCGCAATTTCAACTGAAGAGTGGCAACGTATGGGTATTGTTCTCGTTGCTAGCTTCTTCATCAGCTGTATTCCGGCCTGGCGAGCCTATCGAAATTCGCTCGCCGACGGCTTATCAATGAGGTTCTAACATGAAGTTTTGGTTAACCCTAGTAACACTCGCTTTCCTTGCCTGTGTGCCGCAAGTTCAAGCCGATGTGCGGACATTAAACTGGAACGAACTTAAGCCGTCCGATTGGAAGGCGCCACCCGTTCGTGATCCGATGTTTTATGAACAGAACCCTGAAGCACAGATTCAACAGAGTCTAGACGCTCCGGTTGTACCAGAACTAGATGGTCTACGAATCAAGTTGCCTGGCTACGTGGTGCAACTTGAAGGTGACGATCGCCGCGTGACCGAGTTTTTGTTAGTGCCTTATTTTGGTGCATGTATTCACGTGCCACCGCCGCCACCGAATCAAATTGTTCACGTCACTTTCCCAGAGGGCGTGCCATACCCTGTTACTTACGATGCAGTCTGGGTTACCGGTACGATCAAAGTGGAGCATAAAGATTCAGACCTAGCGCTGGTCGGTTACCAACTTGAAGCAACTGCGGTGGAGCCTTATTTCTAGGCGCTCTTATTTCTAAGTGCTCTTATTTCTAAGTGCTCTTGTTTCAAAGTGCTGTGGCATCGCTAGTTACAGCTAACAAAAATGCCGGTACTGTGCTGAACACAGACCGGCATTCTTTTTGATAGCGCGGATAAAATTTAGATCGAGCTTAGAAGCGCACCGTTAAATTCACGAACGGACCTTTAAAGCTATAGTCGGTCGCAAAACTACTGTTTTTATTCAGCTGCATTTGCATGTCGCGATAACCAACGCCGATATGACCATCGAGCACAGTCTCAAGAAAACGGTAACGAATGGCTGCTTCAATGTCATACACGTCATTATCGCTGCCAACAGAAAATTGTCCCTGGCCAACTATCGAAAAACCAGTTAGCGGTAGACCAGCAGACGCCCGTAAATATGCCATGCCAATGTCTTCTGAAATACTTTGGCTGACTGCTGCAGTGTCATTACCTAACTCATTAATCGAGCCACGTAAGCGCATTAAACTTGCGCCAAACTGTACGGTAACTAAATCATTATTAAGCGGTGCATAGTACAGAGTAAATGTTTCATGACCGAGGTCAGAACGAGCAGCCAACTGCCCTTCACGAGCGGCATCAAATTCCAATGACTGACTCGTAACTTTTGCATTTGGAATTAACGGTAAAAAGTGCTCAAGCGCTAAGCTCAAACGCATTTGCCCATCGCTATCCCAGTCGTTACCGACCGTGGTGAAATCACCAACACGGTGCTCACCACTGGCACTTGCAAACCAGTATTGGGCGTCTGCTTCAATACTGATTATATCCGCATTTGCTGGAGCAACCAGAGCAAAAGACGACATCGCCAACCCGGCGACAACATAATTCTTCATAACAAAATCCTTTCGTATCTATATCAATGTCCACCATGCCCACGATGCGAACCGCTGACAAGCGCTTTTACTGGAACTTTAAGTTCAATCACGTCCCCATCGCTGAAGATTAACACTAAATCGTGGACGTCGCCCACTTTTAGAGGGCTAGTCAAAGACATTAACATGAGGTGGTAGCCGCCAGGTTGCAAGGTAACTTCACTACCTGCAGGGATAATTAAGGCATCCATGGCTTCCATGCGCATTTGCTCGCCTTCACGAACGTGACGATGAATTTCAACGTCTTCGGCGATGGCGATGCTTGCACCAATCAAGACTTTATCTTCGTTACCATGATTGACTAGCTTGCCGAAGCCTGCTCCATTCGGTTGTCCGGGAATACTTTCACGCAACCAAAATTCTTCAGCATCAACCGATGCCATGACAGGCTGCATAGCGAAAACTAAACCAACTACTAATCCAAACGCAGTCAATAAACGGGTCATAGGTGTCTCCAAAGAATCAATGATTATTATTATGGAGACACTTTACCTAATTTCACAAGGTTTGGGTACGACTGCGACTAAATAGCCAAACGATTAATAATAGAAGTAAGACAGGCCAGAAAATACTGAACCCAAGCACAACCACCACGAGTGCCGCAATTGAAAATGCCAACACAGTGCTACCAAAGACCACACTGCCGATGAAAAAGCCGACACCAGCTACCGCAGCGACGACCAGTAGAGGAACAAAGAAGAGCAGGATGCCTTCGACCAACAATGTAATTAGCGCTGGACCAAACCAAACAAGACCAAGCACAATAGCGACAGCGATAAGAAAAGTACGCATGTTTTTCTCCTAGAACAGCAATTAAGACGTTTGTATTAGAAGAAAGCAAAAACAGTGCCAATTATGTATCTTGTTGTTTTTATGAGGATAAACGAAATAACCCAGCTTAATCACACCATGATGTTCGTGGTTTTAACCAACTTTTAATAAAAACGCCCTCATACAAGATGCATGAGGGCGTGCGTCTCTTAAAATAATGATTAACCGCTACTAGAAGCGATAAGTAATCTCACCGTAGTAATAACCGCCATTAAAACCAAATGGTGCATTCGTATTCGGGTAAATGAAAATGCCGTTAAATTGGTTCTGTGGCAGTTGTTCATCAGGGTATGTGTCGAACAAGTTCTGGACGCCAAACTTAAACGCTAGGTTATCGGTAAATTGATAGCGTGTTGAAACGTCGGCAATCCATTTGCCACTGAACTTAGTGCGCACACCTGCGTTATTTTCTAAGATATAGTCGCCAAAGTAGCTAAAGGCGACATGGTTCGTCCATTTCTCGTAGCTGTGTGTCATCGATAAGGTTGCGCTGTTGCGCGGAACTGAACGTGTCATCCGCGTCCGCTCAACGTTATCAAATAGCTTATCGTCGAGACCATCGAGAATGCTTGGTAGGTTCACGGCATCGACTTTTGTTTCGTTGTAGCCATAAGCAGCTTGTGCTCGCAAGCTGCCGTAAGCACCTAAATCGAAACGTTGGGCGACAACAATATCAAGCCCCCGCGTCGTCGTATCAACCGCGTTAATAAAGAATCGCGCATTATCTGCCCCTGCTGCCGCTAAAGCGTCAGCAACCGCTGGCGAATCACTTGGAATGAGTGAACTTGAAAGAATGATGCGATCATCAATTTCAATTTGATAAGCGTCAACGGTAAGAGACAAGCCGTTATCACCATTCCAGACCACACCAAAGCTATAGCTTTGCGATTCTTCAGGACGCAAGTTTCCAATTTCAAGCTCTCGTGCTACCGAGCTGATGTTGTTAAACGTGCCTGACTGTTCAGGAACCAACTCACCATCACGGTTCACAAAAAGGGTCGAGATATTGGTGAAATAGAGCTGCTGCACGCTCGGTGCACGGAAGCCGGTGTTAGTGGCACCACGAATGGCTAGGTTCGGCGAGAACTCGTAGCGACCCGACAATTTCCAACTGGTGTTGCTACCGAAGTCAGAATAGTCTTCATAGCGAAGCGCTGCGCCCCACTGGAAGTTTTCGGTCAACATATTTTCCAGCTCAACGTACAAGCCGGTGTTGTCACGAGACTCGTTCACTTCCGAGTCTGGGCGGAAGCCAGTAAAACCTTGGCTGCCCGCTGGGCGATTGTCGAATCCGCCATTTTCATAGGAAGCTGGTTCGCCAGCTTTAACCTGATAGCCGTTCTCGCGGTAACTAACACCAAAGGCAACCGCTAGGTCAGAGTAGTTATAGAACGGAATCAAGCGGCTCACTTCGAACGTGACGTTCAACTCGTCATGTACAAGGGTTCCTGCGTCAAATTCCGTTGGCGTACTTGGGCCAAGAGAGGCATTGAGCGAATTCTCGAGCCGATAATTAAACTCTGACTCACCGTAGATAACTGAAAGGTCCGCGTCCCACTCACTCACGGTGAAACGATACCCTGCCGCTAGTGATATGTCATTGGTGTCAGGGCTTAGTAGAGGTAGAAAGCCGTCCGGATAAACTTCGATCAGATTTCGATCGTCGATAGCTCGGCGATAGAAAGCGCCCGATTTTGTGCGTCTTTCACTAAATCCACCAAAAGCGTATAGGCTGCCATTGTCGAGCTGGTAATCGGTATTAAAGAAGATTGCGATGTTTTCAAATTCGGCATCGCCGACATGATGGCTTTTACGATTAAACGTCTGCTCGCGTGGATCCGGTTGGCCATCGATTAATGGATATTGTTGACGTGGATCTAGACCTGCTCGATTTGTACGCGCTTTGTCATGATACTCAGCAGCAATTACAAACGCACCACGGTCATTTAAATTGAAGCCAACACTACCATGAAGTTTGAACTGCTCACCGTCACCTTCATAAGTTTGGCCAGCACTAAAGCTGAGATCTCCACCCTCTGAATTGTCTTTCAACACAATGTTGATAACGCCGGCAATCGCATCAGAACCATATTGAGCCGCTGCACCGTCACGCAGTACTTCGATACGTTTTATCGCTGAAATTGGAATTGCGTTTAAGTCGACGTTGGAGCTGCCGCGGCCGGTCGTACCATTCAAGTGAACCAAGGCGCTGGCATGTCGGCGCTTGCCGTTAATTAATACCAGCGTGTGATCAGGTGACAAGCCGCGTAATGACGCAGGTCGCACGGCGTCTGATCCGTCTGTAATTGACGATGATGGGAAGTTAAAACTTGGGACTGCATACTGCAGTGCTTTTGCTGTTTCGGTGAAGCCTGCGGCAATAAGATCTTCACCGGTAATAATATCGACTGGCGCGCTTCCCTCTGTTGCTGTGCGGACACTTAATCGTGAACCAATCACTTGAATCCTTTCTGCTGCCACATCAACCGATTCGCCACTATCTTGTGCCCAGGCGACCGCTGTGGGCAACGCCAATGCGCTCGCGATGGCGGTAGTAATTAACTTCGTTTTCATAGTGTTTTCCCTTGTGATGGACATGATTCATTTCTTATACAACTTAGCAAATAGACGTCTAGACATACAAGACTATTAGCATCTTATATAGACCAAAGTCTTATAAAGTGCGAACTGCGAACGTTTCAAGAAACTATACAATTTAACGCACAAAAACCCAGATGAACTCGCTATTTGTCTAATTGCTGTTAAGTGTTACTGTGTTTGCTACGAAGAAATTTACAATAGGGATTGCCCATGAATTATGATCAGCTGCTTAGCGTCGCTCGTAAACAAGCCGAAATTGGCGCAAAAGAAGGTGGTGTACCCGTTGGCGCAGCGTTATTTGATGCTGAAGGTAAGTTGCTTGGTGAAGGGCGAAATCGCCGCGTACAAGAAGATGACCCTTCAATCCATGGTGAAACCGATGCTTTTCGCAAAGCAGGTCGGCAAACCAATTACCGTGACAAAATTCTAGTTACGACTCTTGCGCCCTGTTGGTATTGTTCGGGGCTTATTCGTCAATTCAATATCGGTACCGTTGTTGTTGGTGAAGCAGTCAACTTTCCAGGCCATTTAGATTGGCTACGCGAAGCCGGTGTGAATGTCATCGAACTCCGCGATCCAGAATGTATCAAGCTAATGGCACAGTTTATCGAGCAGCGACCCGATATTTGGAACGAGGATATTGGTGAGTGCGAACATTGATCTGATGGTTACAGCGCCCAAACGAAAAAAGCCCTTCGCATGATAGCGAAGGGCTTTTCCGTATTAGGTGCCTGGCGGTGTCCTACTCTCACATGGGGAGGCCCCACACTACCATCGGCGCTGACATGTTTCACTT
>ERZ869909.485-NODE-485-length-46560-cov-4.565368_pt1 | contig 46560 bp, 44 predicted proteins | sample MGYA00520892_ERZ869909 | MGnify/ENA primary metagenome ERZ869909 (study PRJEB32215, sample SAMEA104723947) | bioreactor metagenome | biome: bioreactor; feature: anaerobic bioreactor; material: water | place: China | collected 2015-03-12 ... | reverse complement strand
CGGGTCCGTCACTGACCCGGCGGCCTCGCCCGTCAGGCAAACAGATGGCGGGCGTGGTAACGCAGGTGGTCTTCGATAAACGTGGCGATAAAAAAATAGCTGTGGTCATAACCCGGCTGCCGCCGTAGCGTCAGCGGGTGGTCGTGCTCGGCGCACACTGCCTCCAGCCGCTCTGGCAGCAACTGCTCGGCCAGAAAATTGTCCGCCTCGCCCTGATCCACCAGCAACGGCTGCCGTGAACGGCCCGCCGACACCAGCGCGCAGGTGTCATAGGCGCGCCAGGTCGCTTCGTCTTCGCCGAGATAGCCCGCCAGTGCCTTGCGACCCCAGGGGCAATCCACCGGGTTCACAATCGGTGCAAAGGCCGACACCGAGGCGTAGCGATCAGGCTGGCGCAGGGCCAGCACCAGCGCCCCGTGGCCGCCCATGGAATGCCCGCTGATTGCTTCACGCTCGCTCACCGGACAGTGCGCCCGCACCAGCGCCGGCAATTCCTCGGCGACGTAATCATACATGCGGTAATGGCTCGACCAGGGCGCCTGCGTGGCGTTGACGTAAAACCCGGCCCCCGAACCAAAATCATAGCTGTCGTGCTCGCCGGGCAGATCCAGCCCGCGCGGGCTGGTGTCCGGGCACACGATGGCGATGCCCAGCTCTGCCGCCACCCGCTGGGCACCCGCCTTCTGCATGAAGTTTTCATCATTGCAGGTCAGGCCCGACAACCACCAGAGTACCGGCACCTTGCCCTGCTCTGCCTGCGGCGGCAGGTAGATGGCAAAAATCATGTCGCAATCCAGCACTGCCGAACGGTGCTGGTAGCGCTTGAGCCAGCCGCCGAAGCTGCGCGTTTCAGACACCAGTACCGGTGCCAGTTTCTCCTGAGTCATGGTGCGCTCCTGCTTGCTCAGTAATGCAGTACGGTGCGAATGCTCTTGCCCGCATGCAGCAGATCAAACGCCTCGTTGATCTTCTCGAACGGCATGTCGTGGGTCACAAACTCGTCGATCTTCAGTTCGCCGTTCATGTAGCGATCCACATAACCCGGCAGCTCACTGCGCCCTTTCACGCCACCGAAGGCTGAACCGCGCCAGACACGCCCGGTCACCAGCTGGAACGGACGCGTGGAAATTTCCTGCCCGGCCCCGGCCACGCCAATAATCACCGACTCGCCCCAGCCCTTGTGGCAGCACTCCAGTGCCGAACGCATGACATTGACGTTACCGATGCATTCGAACGAGTAATCCACACCGCCATCGGTCATGTCGACGATGACTTGCTGGATCGGATCACTGTAGTCCTTCGGATTAACGAAATCCGTGGCGCCGAACTGCCGGGCCAGCTCGAACTTGGCCGGATTCATGTCGATAGCAATGATGCGCGCCGCCTGTGCCATCTGGGCACCCTGGATGACAGCCAGACCAATGGCGCCCAGACCGAACACCGCTACGGTCGAGCCCGCCTCCACTTTCGCGGTATTCAATACCGCGCCGATCCCGGTGGTGACACCACAGCCAAGCAGGCAGATCTTGTCCAGCGGCGCCTCGGGCGACACCTTGGCGAGGGAAATTTCCGGCAGCACGGTGTACTCACTGAACGTCGAGCAACCCATGTAATGGTGTAACGTTTTCCCCTCCAGCGAGAAGCGTGAGGTACCGTCCGGCATCAATCCCTGCCCCTGCGTCGCCCGCACCGCCTGGCACAGGTTGGTCTTGCCGGACAGGCAGAACTTGCACTGACGGCACTCCGCCGTATACAGCGGGATCACATGATCACCGGGTTTGAGGCTGGTCACGCCCGGCCCCACTTCCTGGACGATACCGGCGCCCTCATGCCCCAGCACCGACGGAAACACACCTTCCGGGTCATCGCCGGATAACGTGTAGGCATCGGTATGGCAGACGCTGGTGGCCTTGATCTGCACCAGCACCTCGCCGGCTTTAGGCCCCTGAACATCAATTTCTGCAAGCTGAAGCGGCTTGCCCGCTTCCAGCGCAATGGCAGCACGGGATTTCATCGGCGTCTCCTGTTTGGGTCATGCACGATAACCTAACAGCCAACGCCGCCTGTGGCATCAGGAATCCCGTTTTTTTTACGACCCGGAGCGCTGCAACGTCCGGTTCGCCAGTGCCGCCAGCGGCGCAAACAGGGCCGCACGCTCGCGCGCGCTTGATGAGGCCGCCGTGCCGCGTAACACCCGCCCTTGAATACCGTGCAGGATCGCCGCCAGGCGAAAGATGTTGAAAGCGATATAGAACGACCAGTGATCGATATCCTGGCGCCCGGTACGCTGGCAGTAGGCGGCAATACAGGCCGCTTCATCGGGGATGTTCAGCGCGTGCAGATCCAGCCCGGCCAGACCGTTCATGCCCTTGGCTGGCATGTGATACATCATCGCGTGGTAGGCAAAGTCGGCCAGCGGATGACCGAGCGTAGACAACTCCCAATCCAGCACCGCAATCACGCGAGGCTCAGTGGGATGAAAGATCATGTTGTCGCAACGAAAATCCCCGTGCGCCACCACCGTGTCATCCCCCGGCGGAATCAGTTCGGGCAGATCGCGCACCAGCGCATCCATGTTCGGGTCGCGCCCGGCTTCAGGGTCGCCCAGGTACTGCTTCGACCAGAGCCCGATCTGCCGCGCAAAGAAATTGCCGGGTCGCCCGTAATCGCCAAGCCCGGCGGCCTGTGGGTCAATGCAATGCAGCTGCGCCAGCGTGGCGTTCATGGCATCGAAGTAGTCGGCCCGCTCACGTTGCGGGACCTCCGGGAAGGTCGGGTCCCAGAAAATACGCCCCTCGACATGATCCATGACATAGAAGGGGCTGCCGAGCACGCTGGTGTCCTCGCACAAGGCATGGACACGCGGCACCGGGAAGCCCTGCCCCGCCAAAGCCTGCTGCACACGCGCTTCGCGCTCGACGCTATGAGCGCCTTTCAGGATCGGGCCATCCGGTTTGCGGCGCAGCACATAGGTGCCCGAGGTTGCATCAATACGCCAGGAAGGGATCGACTGCCCACCAGGGAAGCGCGTCAACGAGATCGGCCCTGCGAAGCCGTCGACGTGCTGCATTAGCCAGGCGTCCAGCGCGGCCGCTTCAAAGGGGGGTGTTTCAAAGGGAAGTGTTTCAGCCTGTGCCATCCTTGCCTCCGGTGATCGGGTTGACGACCCGGATCACCGTATACCAGCCCGACCGGGGCGAACCATGACCCGAATTGACAGGCTGGCTGAACAGAAAGGCAAAACAGAGAGGCATAAAAAAACCCGCTTCATGCGAAGCGGGCTTTTTTATAATGGCGTCCCCTAGGGGATTCGAACCCCTGTTACCGCCGTGAAAGGGCGGTGTCCTAGGCCTCTAGACGAAGGGGACGGAACCCTGAAATCTGGTGGAGCCAGGCGGGATCGAACCGCCGACCTCTACAATGCCATTGTAGCGCTCTCCCAGCTGAGCTATGGCCCCAGATCGGTCAAACGGTGATGTTGGCAGGCAACGCCCCCGGTTGAGGCTGCGCATTGTAGCAGCCGCCCGGGGGCTGTCAAGCAGTTGAAACACAGGAACTTACTGATCGTCTGTTCCTTGATCAGCCTCGCCCTCGCGCAGTGCAGCCCAGGCCTTTTCCAGCTTCTTCGTCTGCTTCTTGGAGACGCCACCCAGCACCTCGATAGCGTGGCGCAGACGGGCACGGGACAGGTCCGGGCCAATCACCGCCATGCTGTCCACCACCGAGAAGCTGGCCGGGGTACCGGCAATGGCCACGAACACGGGGAACAGGAAATCCTTCACCTTGACCCCGGTGGCATCGGCCAGCGCCTTCGCTTCGGCGAACAGCGCATCCCGGTCCCACTGCCGCAGGACCTCCAGCGACCAGAGCAGGTATTGCAGCCAGACCTTCATGTCCTCGGCATCCAGCTTGTCATGCTGGAAGCTGGCTGCGCTGATCGCGGGTGCATCGCCAAAACAGAAACCGGCCTTGTCCACCACCTGGCTCAGGGTTTCCACCCGTGACTTGATATGCGGGATCACCTTGAGCGCATGCTCACGGTTAAACAGCCACTGTTGCAGGGTGTCCAGAAACGCCTCGTCGTCCAGCTCGCGTAGCCACAGGCCATTGAGCCAGGACAGCTTTTCCAGATCAAACACCGGCCCGCCCAGGGAAACCCGCTGGATATCGAACTGCGCCTGCATGTCTGCCAGCGAAAACTTCTCGCGCTCGTCGGGCATCGACCAGCCCATGCGGCCCAGATAATTGACCAGCGCTTGCGGCAGAAAACCCTTGTCGCGATAGAAACTGATGCTGGTGGGATTCTTGCGCTTGGACAGTTTCGATTTGTCCGGGTTACGCAGCAGCGGCATGTGGCACAGTACCGGCATATCCCAACCGAAGTATTCGTACAACAGCTTGTGCTTCGGCGCCGAGTTGAGCCACTCCTCACCGCGAATCACATGGCTGATCTGCATCAGGTGGTCGTCGACCACATTGGCCAGATGATAGGTGGGCATGCCATCGGACTTGAGCAGGATCTGGGCGTCGGTGAGCGACCAGTCCAGCTCCACCGGGCCACGCAGCAAGTCGTCAACCACACAGCGGCCGCTTTCCGGCACGCGCATGCGTACCACACTGGGTGCACCGGCCGCTTCGCGGCGAGCCACTTCGTCGGCGGGCAACTCCAGATCCGACGGTTTCAACGCACGTTGCTCGCCTTTTTCCTTCAGCGCTTCGCGCAGGGCATCCAGCTCTTCCGGCGTGCGATAGCAGCGGAAAGCATGTCCCGCCGCCAGCAGTTGCTCGGCATGCTGCCGGTAGATGTCGCCCCGCTCGCTCTGGCGATAGGGGCCATGGGGGCCGCCCACATCAGGGCCTTCGTCCCAGGTCAGGCCCAGCCAGCGCAAGGAGTCCAGGATGGCCTGCTCGGATGCAGCCGTGGAGCGCTGCTGATCGGTGTCCTCGATACGCAGCAGGAACTGGCCGCCGTGGGCGCGGGCGAAGCAGAGATTGAACAGCGCGATGTAGGCGGTGCCGACATGGGGGTCGCCAGTGGGCGACGGCGCAACGCGGGTACGGACGGTCATGGTCACTCCGGCAATTCAGACTGGCGCGGATTATACCTGCGTTACGCGCCAGTATCGCCCCCGCTTCACGCCGCCGATGTGCATGATAAGCTGATACCTGTTTTCACTCAGATGAGGGAGCACAATCGAGATGACACAGAACAAGACCCATCGCATCATCCTGCTTGCCAGCCTGGTCACCGGCGCCTTGCTGACCAGCGCCTGTTCCGACCGTGACCCCCCGGAACCGCCGGCCACCGCACCGGGCGAAACCGCAGAACACGCGGCCGACACCCATGCCCACCACACGATGGAAGATACGCGGGGCGAAGGTGTGGGCCTTCCGCGCAGCCCGGCACCGGAAGACGCACGCCTGTTCTTTGTATCGCCGCAGGACGGCGATACCGTCAGCAGTCCGGTACAGGTTGAGTTTGGTCTGGAAGGGATGGCCGTGGTCCCCGCCGGTGAAGAGCGCGAACATGCCGGCCACCACCACATCCTGATCAATGTGGAGGAGTTGCCGGATATGGGCTTCCCTCTGCCCGCCACCGAGCAGATCGTGCACTTTGGCGACGGCCAGACCGCCGCCGAACTGGACTTGCCACCAGGCACACATACCCTGCAACTGCTGCTGGGCGATCACCTGCACATCCCCCATGATCCGCCGGTTCTCTCCGAGCAGATCACCATTACCGTCGAGTAATGGCCCACCCGCCGGGCGCCCTGCCCGGCGGGTGCATTGCGCACCTGCGCGCTGCGCCGGCTTCGTGCCATAATGCGCGCCCCGCAGCCAGCTCACGACCGCCCGCCATGCCCAGCCAACCCGCACCACTGAATCGCCGCCTGTCCGTGGCGCCGATGATGGACTGGACCACGCGCGACTTCCGCTACCTGTGCCACCTGATCACCCGGCAGACCCTGCTGTACACCGAGATGGTGACGGCACCCGCCATACTGTACGGCCCACGCGATCAGTTGCTCGGCTTCGATGCGCTGGAGCATCCGTTGGCCGTGCAACTGGGTGGCAGTGACCCGGCACAACTGGCCGAGGCCGCACGCATTTGTGAAGGCTACGGCTACGATGAGATCAACCTGAACGTGGGCTGCCCGTCAGACCGGGTGCAATCCGGCCGCTTTGGTGCCTGCCTGATGGCCGATCCGGATCTGGTGGCCGAATGTGTAGCGGCCATGGCCGGGGCGGTCACTCTGCCGGTCACGGTAAAAAGCCGGATCGGGATCGACGATCAGGACGATTACGCCTTCCTGCACCGTTTCGTGGAGCGTGTGCGTGAGGCGGGCTGCCGCAGTTTTACCATCCATGCCCGCAAGGCCATCCTCAGCGGGCTGAGCCCGAAGGAAAACCGCGAGATCCCTCCCCTGGTGTACGAGCGCGCCTACGCCATTCGCCGCGACTTTCCCGATTGCGAGGTCATCATCAATGGCGGCATTCGCTCACTGGAAGAGGTCCGCGAGCATCTGCACCAGGTGGACGGCGTCATGATTGGCCGTGAGGCCTACCATAATCCCTGGTTCCTGCATGAAGCCGACCCGGTGCTGTTCGGCACGGCAGCACCCTGTGCTGATCGCCACGCCGTCGCCGAGGCCTTCCTGCCGTATGTCGAGCGTCGCTATGCAGAGGGCGTGCACCCCAAGCATGTCCTGCGCCATATCCTCAATCTGTTCCAGGCGGTTCCCGGAGCCCGGGCCTTCCGCCGCCACCTGAGCATGAATGCCCACAAACCCGGGGCCACGCCAGAGGTGCTGCGCGAGGCCTTGCGGCTTGTGCCGCGTTAACGCACGCTTGTCATCTCTTGTGGATACTCACCCGACAGACCGGCAAGGCAGCACAATCATGAGCAGCAAGCGCGAACAACTGGCCCAATGGAGCACTCTGGTGGCCGATACCGGCGACATGGAGGCGATTCGCACCCTGACACCCCAGGATGCCACCACCAATCCGTCCCTGTTGCTGGCCGTGGCCCGGGACACCCGCCATGCATCGCTGCTGGACGATGCCGGGCATCTGGCCCGGCAACTGGGCCGCAACGACAGTCTGGCCTTGCGCTGCGATGCCTTTGCCACACTGACCGGCCAGGTGATTCTGGGCACCATCCCCGGGCTGGTCTCCACCGAGGTGGATGCGCGCCTGTCGTTCGACACGCTGGCCACAGTGGAGCGCGCTCGGGGCCTGATCGCGCTGTACCGGGAACTGGGCGTGGACACCGACCGCATCCTGATCAAGATCGCGGCCACCTGGGAGGGGATTCAGGCGGCGGCGATCCTGGAACAGGAAGGCATTCGCTGCAATCTGACCCTGGTGTTCTGTCTGGAGCAGGCTCTGGCGGCGGCGCAACACTGCGCCACACTGATCTCCCCCTTCGTAGGCCGCATCTACGACTGGCATGTAAAACGCGGTCTTGAGGTCAGCGGCCCGGATAACGATCCCGGGGTGCAATCCGTGCGGGAGATCTTCCACACGCTCAAGTCCCAGGGGCTGGACACCATCGTCATGGGTGCCAGCTTCCGCACCGCCGCCCAGGTGGAGGCGCTGTCCGGCTGTGATCGACTGACCATCAGCCCGGCGCTGCTGGAGGCCCTGCATGCGGACCACAGCCCCCTGACACGGCAACTGGATGCCAGCGAGGTCCCCCTCGGCGAGGCCACACCACTGCTCAGCGAAGCCGCCTTCCGTTGGGCCCTCAATGACAACCCGATGGCCAGCGATCTGCTCAGCGACGGCATCAGACGCTTCGCCCGGGACCAGGAAGCACTGGAGCAGTTACTGGCATGAAACGTCTCTTTGGTCAGCTGATGGGCCGTGCTGCAGCCCCCGAGGCCAGCGCCGACGATCTTCACCTGGCCGCTGCCGCCCTGTTGTATGAGGTGGCGCGTGCCGACGGGCAGATTGACCCACGGGCGCGGGACGCCCTGCTGGCCAGTCTGGCACAGCGCTGGAGCTTGCCACGTGATCAGGTGGTGGAAAAATTCAATGCGGCCGAAGAAGCCGCCGAGCAGGCCACGGATTATTTCCAGTTCACCCGACCGCTGCGCGAGCACTGGTCAGCGGCACAACGCACCGAACTGATTCATGACATGTGGAGTGTGGCCCACGCCGACGGCAAGACACACCCGCAGGAAGAGTATGTGATTCGCAAGGTGGCAGACCTGTTGTATGTGGCGCACAGCGATTTTATCCGTGCCCGTCATGCCACCCGGCCTGACCATTCCTGACAGCGCTCTGCCCCGCCCTGCGCGACGGTGTTACCAGTCGTCATCGTCCCAGTCATCGTCCAGCTCGGCGCCGAAATCGAAGTCATCGTCGGCCGAGCGCTGACCCGCCGCCGTTCGGCGACTTTGCAGGTAATAGTCTCGCAGGAAGGCATAGCGGTCACCGCTGATGGCATCCTCGAAATCCAGAATCCGGGCCCGCACATCCAGCGCGAACACGCCCGAATACACCCAGGCCGTGGGCCGGTGATCAATCTGGCGCTGCAAGCCGATGTAATAGTCCGGGTACATGGCGGGTGCATCACGCAAGGTAGAAGGCCCCAGCCCGGGCAGCATCAGGTAAGGCCCTTCCGGAACGCCCCAGCGCGCCAGGGTAATACCAAAATCGCTGTCACGCTTGGCCAGCTCGATGCTGCTGGCCACATCGAAAAAGCCTGCCACGCCGAGCGTGCTGTTGATACCAAAACGGCCCAGATTATTTCCGGCGTCGCCCCAGCGCCATTGCAGGATGTTGTTCACACCGCTGCGAAAATCGCGCACGTTCTCGAAAAAATTGCCCACCGGACGGCGAATAAAGCCGGGCACCACGCGACGGTAACCCTGTGCAGCAGGTTTGGCTGCATATTTGTCCACCGTCTCGTTGAAAGAGAAGATGCGACGGTTCATGGCTTCCCAGGGGTCGTTCGGGTGGGTCAGCCCCTCATAGGTCTCGCCGCGCTCGGCCGCGTGCAGCGCAGCATCGAAGTCCGCCCGGGCCGTGAGCATCAGGCCGCACAGGGTCACGCCCACAAGAAAAGCCACTGTTCGACTCACAACCCCTCCACATCATCTGTTGTGCCGCGCGGAGTATAGCAGACGCCGGCGATCACCCCCCTGGCCTGAAAATCGCCGAGCAATTCAGCGCCAAAGGCCAGCACACTGTCCAGAGGCGTGCCGGGCATCGCCTCGGCAAGATCACGCAGCACCTCCATGCCGGATTGTGACGTGTTGCCCTGCAACCCCTGCATCAGGCGGGCCGCGGGTGCATTGAGCTCCATAAAACGCACCTGTTGCGCCGGGTCACGGTACATCAGTATCCAGACCGGTGCGGGCAGCGGTGTGTCCGGCTGAAAGGTCTCGCACAGCCGGTGCACGGGCCAGTCATACGCCAGCAACGCACACCAGGGGGACAGCACCGGCACATGCTGCACCGGATCGCCCGTGCGGCTGTCGACCGGCGGCGCCGGGGTGTCGTCCGTATCAAGTACCAGTTCCATCCATTCATAATGCGCCAGCGCGCCCAGCCACGGGGGATCCTGCGCTGCCGCATCGCTTTGCGCCAGGAAGGTCAGGAAGGCTTCGGGGATATCGCGAAAATACGGGGAGTGGCTGCGATGCCTGCGCAGGAAGTCGCGGACCAGCGCCTGCCAGCGCGGTGCCGGCAACAGGCTGGTCAGCACGGGAAAGGTGCCACTCAGAAACTGTGAGACATTGTTGAAGACCAGGGAACGGTAGATCTCGACGCGCCGCGCTTCCAGTCCGGTCGGCGCCGGATTCGTCTCGGGGTCACGCAGATGCGCGGCAAAAGCGCGCTGTACTGCCTGGAAATCGGGGTGGCTCATGCCTGGCCCCCGGCGCGCGCCTGACGCCGACGAATCTGGTCCACTTCCTGCAGGAGTAACGGTGTTTCAGGGAAATTGAAATCCCGTTCCAACAGGGTCGGAAGTACCCCGAAACAGTCATAGGCATGTTCCAGCAGCGCCCAGACCGGATCGATCACCGGACTGCCGTGGGTATCCACCTTGAGGTCATCCGCCTCGTCAAAGTGGCCTGCCACATGGACATACATAATGCGTTCACCGGGGAGCGCGGCGATAAAAGCCGCCGGGTCGTAGCCGTGATTGATGCTGTTGACGTAAACGTTGTTCACGTCCAGCAGCAGACCACAATCGGCCTCATCGAGCACCGCGCGGACGAACTCCAGCTCGCTCAGGGCCTGACCCGGCAGCATACCGGGGGGCGTGTAGTAGCTGACATGCTCGATCCCGATGCGCTGTTCCAGCGTCTCCTGCACCTGGCGGATACGGCCTGCCACATAGTGCACCGCCTCCTCGGTAAAGGGGATCGGCATCAGGTCGTACAGATGCGCATCGTCGCTGCAGTAACTCAGATGCTCGGTATAACAGCGCACCTGGTAACGCTGCAGGAAATGGCGGATATCGGCCAGCAAGGTTGTATCCAGCGGGGCTGGGGCGCCCAGCGACAGGGACAATCCATGGGTCACCAGCGGGTAATCCCGGGCGAACGCCTCGAACTGTGCTTGCCAGCGACCGCCCAGCCGAATCCAGTTCTCCGGCGCGACTTCCATGAAATCCACATGGGCCGCCACCTCATCGGCGTGGGCGCGCAGACCGGCCATCAGGCCGCGACGCAGCCCCAGGCCCGCCCCGGTGACCGGCTGCATCATGGCAAACGGCGGCCCTCAGGCCGCCGTCCTTCCGTCGTCAGCACATGCCGTTCAGGCTGAGCCACACTTGCCCTCACCACATTTGCCTTCACCGCACTTGCCTTCTCCACACTTGCCTTCACCACATTTACCCTCGGCATCCTTGTCGTGGTGCCCGGCCAGCTGATACCCGGTATCCAGATCGGTGGCCGAAAAAGGGTTCTCGGCGGCCTGTGCCGGCAGCGACATGCCGCCCGCGATCAGGGCTGCCCCAAAGGCCGCTGCCAGGGTCTGGGTCTTCTTGGACATGATCTTCTCCTCGGTTCTTGTTCGATCAGGGGGGCAGGCACTCAGCCTGCGACCCCGTAAACATAACACACTCCGGCATCCAGAATGTGAAGACCAGATCGCGAAACGTTGCTTTTCCCATAAAGAAACGGAGCCGGCTCACGCCAGGCTCCGTTTCTACCGCGCATCCCTGCACGAGTCAGCGGTTCAGGCCAGCCCCGCAGGGCTGACCCACATCGCATTGGACTTACCAGCCGGGCTGCTGGGTGTCTTCCTCGTCATCTTCTTCCTCGTCACCGCCATCCCAGCCCTGGGCGTCATAGCTGATCATGCTCTGATCAGGACCCTGGTCTGCCGGGGCAGCGTGAGCCATCGGTGCAAAGGCAGATGCGGCGAGAAATGCGATAGCGGCGATTGCGGCGAACGGGTTGAACTTCTTGATATCCATGTTGCTACTCCTCAAATTGCTTTGTGGGTTGCATAGTTTTCGTCACCCCGAAATCGCTGATGTTCCTCCCGCGTTCTGCTCACCTGCCCCTTTTTACACCGTTTAATATTCCGTACTGACCAGTTCACATTCAGGCTGTGCTTCAGCGCTTTTCGACCACCACACTGCCAATCGAGTAGCCCGCACCGAAAGAACAGATGACACCACGCTCCCCGGCTTTCATGTCCTGGTTGTACTTGTGAAACGCAATAATGGAGCCCGCTGAGCTGGTGTTGGCGTACTCATCCAGAATCACTGGCGCATCCTCACGGGTCGCCGGGCGCCCCAGCACACGACGGGCAATGAACTCGTTCATGCCCAGATTCGCCTGATGCAACCACATGCGGCGCAGGTCCTCTGCGGTCATGCCCAGATCAGCGATATGACCACTGATCTGTTCGGCCACCATCGGGCAGACATCCTTGAACACCTTGCGACCTTCCTGACGGAACAGTTTGTCCCGTGCGCCGACACCGGATTCATCGGCACGGTTGAGAAAGCCGAAATTGTTGCGGATGTTGTTCGAGAATTTGGTTTGCAGACGTGTGCCCAGCACTTCCCACTGGTTGTCGGAGGTGGCGGCGTCTTTCGCTTCCAGCACCAGGGCCGTCGCCACGTCACCAAAAATAAAATGGCAATCGCGATCTTCCCAGGCCAGATGCGCGGAACAGATTTCCGGATTCACGACCACCACGCAGCGCGCACTGCCGGTGCGAATGGCGTCCACCGCTGCCTGCAAACCGAAGGTGGCCGCCGAGCAGGCCACGTTCATGTCATAACCCCAGCCCCGCTCCATACCCAGATAATGCTGGATCTCGATGGCCATGGCTGGATAGGCGCGCTGCATGTTGGAACAGGCGACCAGCACAGCATCAACATCCGCCGGGGTCCGGCCAGCGTTGTCCAGCGCCTGACGGATCGCCTTGACCCCCATCTCGGCCTGCACGGACATCTCTTCGTCGCTGCGCTCGGCAATGCGGGGCGCCATGCGCTCCGGGTCCAGCACGCCATCCTTGTTCAACACATAGCGCTGGCGGATACCCGACGCCTTCTCGATGAATTCAGCGCTGGAAGGTTGCAGCGCCTGAAGCCGCCCGGCCTCGATCTCGGCGGCATGGCGCTCGTTATAGAGCTCGACATACCGGTTGAAGGACGCCACCAGCTCCTCGTTGGTGATGGTCTCCTGCGGGGTCCAGAGGCCGGTCCCGCTGATTACTACTGCCTGCTGTGTCACTGCGCTGTCCTCGCATCGAAAAGGCCAGCGTCATGGCACGCCGACCTGCTGTTCGTTATTTAGGTGTGGATTATCACGGTTACGGCGGCGATAGGCAAAGACCTCATTCACGCTGTCCTCAGCAGGCCTCCCATTGCTGCCTCAGGCGCTTGGCGGACACCGGCAGCCGGGTGCCCAGCTGCTGGGCGAACAAACTGACCCGATACTCCTCCAGCATCCAGCGGTACTGCTGCAGGGCCTCTGGCCACTGCCACAACGGCCGTTCCCCGGCCCGGGTATTCAGCTGCGCCGTCAGCGCCTCCAGCTCTGCCACCAGGGCACGATCCTTGCCGATCTGCCCGCCCAGACGGTCCAGGCGATGCAGCAGCGCCTTCACATAGCGGGGGTATTCCAGCAGCCAGGTCTCCGGCACCGTCAGCAGGAAGCCCGGGTAAAAGAGCCCCGTCAACTGTGCCTTGATGTCCCGGTGGGCGTGGGCCCAGGCCAGCGGAAACTGCTTCTCCAGTATCACGGCAATGCGCCGGTAATCCGCCAGCAGCGCCCCCCAGTCACGCAGGCGGCGCTCGGAGGCGGCCACGAAATCCCCCCGTCCGGCCGTCAGACAGTCATTGAAGGCACCTGCATCACGCACGGCGTCCACGCCCGGGAAATGCTCCCGGGCGCAGCGCAGCAGGGCCTCCTCGAGTACCCCGCGCCCGAGCGCCGATTTGTCGGCAGCCATCTTCTGGAAGCCGGGCAACTGCCCCGCCGTGCGGCGCAGCATGCGCACCTGCTCGCCCTGCCGCAGCAGGAGCAAGCGCGCCACCCCCCAGGGGTGGTGCCAGGCGGCCTCCTCGGCGGTCTGGAACAGGGTGGCGGCGACCGATTTGCCCTGATCCTGCAACCCCGGCCAGACTCGCAGCGTGACGCCGCCACGCGCCACCTCCTCAACCGGTGGCAGCGTGTCGAAGACCCAGTCGGTGCCGGTCAGCGGCTCACTGTCCTGCGCCGCCGCCACCGCAGCCACCGCCCGCTCGGCAAACTGATTCTGCAAGGCGGCCACATCACGGCCTTCGGCGAGCCGCTGGTCGCCCTCCAGCACCCGCACATTGAAGTGCAGATGGGCGGGAATCTGGGCGGGCTGCCAGGCCTCCCTTTCGACCCGCACGCCGCTCATGCGAGCGAGCTCATTAATCACGGCGGGCAGTAACGGTATGTCGCCGGGAACCAGCACGTCCAGCAGGGCGCGTACATAATCCGGCACCGGCACGAAATGACGCCGCAGGGACTTTGGCAGCGCACGGATCAGCGCTTCCAGTTTCTCCGCCAGCAATCCGGGCACCAGCCATTCCAGCCGCTCGGCAGACACCTGGTTCAGCACCTCCACCGGCACCAGCAGGGTCACCCCATCGCGGCTGCCGGACGGGTCGAAACTGTACTCCAGCGGCAGCTGCAGCCCGCCACAATCCAGCGTATCCGGAAACGCCACATCAGAAAGCTCCGGGTCACGCACCAGCAGATCAGCCTCGGTCATCAACAGGGCCTGCTGCTCTGCGGGCGTGGCCCGGCGCCGGTACCAGTTCTCCAGGTGCGTCAGGGTGTAAAGCCCCTCCGGCAACCGGGCATCGTAAAATGCAAACCGGGTCTCTTCATCAGCAATCAGGTCGCGGCGACGCAACTTGTGTTCATAGGCCTCGAGGTCGGCCAACCGCTCACGATTGGCACGCAGGAAATCCGGCTCACGACTCACTTGCCCGGCCACCAGTCCCTCACGAATCAGCATCTCCCGCGCCAGCACCGGATCATGCGGGCCATAATGCACGCGCCGCCCGGCCACCAGCAGCAGCCCGAACAGCGTCACCTGCTCTTTCGCCTGGACGGCACCGCGTTTCTTCGCCCAGAAGGGCTCCACATAACGCCGTTTGACCAGGTGCGCGCCTTCCGCCTCGATCCATTCCGGCTGCACCTGCGCCACGCAGCGGGCAAACAGGCGGCTGGTGTCCACCAGTTCCGCCGCCATCAACCAGGGGGCCTTGCTGCGCGATAATGCCGAGCCCGGCCATATCTGCGGCTTGCGGTTACGGGTCGACAGCCAATCGCCCTCATCGGTACGGCGGATGACATTGCCGAGCAATCCCGCCAGCAAGGCGCGGTGCAGCGCCTCATAGGTTGCAGGCACCGTGTTGCGCTGCCAGCTCATCTCTTTGCACAGCAACAGCAACTGGCGGTGGGTATCACGCCACTCACGCATGCGCGTGGGCGACAGAAAGGTCTTTTTCAGCAGCTTCTCGTACTGATTACGCGACAACGTCTCGCGCTGCGCCTCGGCCCAGCGCCACAGGTTCAGGAAAAAAAGAAAATCGGATTGCTTGTCGGCAAAGGGCTGATGCGCCTGATCCGCTTGCTGTTGTTGGTCATGGGGGCGCTCACGCGGATCCTGAACGGCCAGCGCCGAGACGATAATCAGGGCTTCATCCAGCGCCTGCAGCGTGACGGCCCGCAGCAACATGCGGCCCAGGCGCGGATCCAGGGGAAAGCGGGCCAACTGGCGTCCCGTTTCCGTCAGGGTTCGCCCCTGAATGGCGCCCAACTCTTCCAGCAGGCGATAACCATCGCGCACCAGACGACCATCCGGTGGATCAATAAACGGGAACGCTTCCAGATCTCCCAGGCGCAAATCCGCCATTTGCAGGATCACCGCTGCCAGATTGGTGCGCCGGATCTCGGGGTCCGTAAAGGCCGGGCGACTGAGGTAATCCGCTTCGCTGTAAAGGCGATAACAGATCCCCGGCATAATACGACCGCTACGGCCCTTGCGCTGATCCGCACTGGCCTGCGACACCGGTTCCACCGGCAAACGCTGCACTTTCGAGTGGACGCTGTAACGGCTGACCCGTGCGGTGCCCGCGTCGATCACATAACGAATGCCCGGCACCGTCAGCGAGGTCTCCGCCACGTTCGTGGCCAGTACCACACGCCGCCCACGATGCGCTGCAAAAACACGATGCTGCTCTTGCTGACTCAGGCGGGCGTACAGCGGCAGGAATTCCGTCTCGCGAAACTGGCAGCGGCGCAGATGGTGATGCAACTCGCGGATATCACGTTCACCACTGAGAAACACCAGCACGTCACGGGCCATCGGCAACTGGCCTCGCTCCTCCTGCTCGATCTCGCGCAACACCGCTTCCACATCGCGCCGCAGATCCCGTTCTCCCTCCTCGCTGCTGTCGCGGTAGCGCACTTCCACCGGAAAGGTGCGACCGGATACTTCAATCACGGGCGCGCCATCAAAGTGGCTGGCAAATCGCTCGTGATCAATCGTAGCCGAGGTAATGATGACCTTGAGGTCCGGGCGCTTCGGCAGCAGCTGACGCAGATAACCGAGCAGAAAATCGATGTTCAGGCTGCGCTCGTGTGCTTCGTCGATAATCAGGGTGTCATACTGCTCGAGCAGCCGGTCCTGCTGGACTTCCGCCAGCAGCATACCGTCCGTCAGCACCTTGATCAGCGATTGTTCGCCCAGTTGCTCCTGGAAACGCACCTTGAAACCGACCGTCCCACCGAGGCTGCTGTCGAGTTCTTCGGCCAGGCGACTGGCCACCGCCCGCGCCGCCAGACGACGGGGTTGTGTGTGGCCAATATAGCCGCGCCGTCCTCGACCCAGTTTCAGACACAGCTTGGGCAGTTGAGTGGTTTTGCCGGAACCGGTCTCGCCCGCCACCACCACCACCTGGTGACGACTGATGGCGGCCTCCAGTTCATCCAGCGCCTGCACCACCGGCAGGTCCGGCCAGCGCAAGGGTACCGCCACCGCCTCGCGCCGGGCGCGAAGCGCGGCGGAGGCCTGCAACGCGGCGGTCAGCTTTTCCGCACGCCGCGCATCAAAGCGTTTTTCCAGTTGCCGAACGGCGCGACGCAGGCGGTTCTGGTCGGCGCCAAAACAGGCTTCCAGCGCAGTACGGAGCGAGCCGACAGATTCAGGCGCGGTCACAGTGCCGGGCGCAACCATTGTCGTGCGGCGTCGTTCAGAGTCTCGTCCTGAAGCAACAGCACCGCTGTGTTCGCCTCGCCCGGCGACAGAGCGACGTCAAACTGCATCAACTCGTCACGGCGGAAGGCATGCACACGAATGCGCTCCCCCGGTTGATACACCGCAAGGTGTTCATCCAGACGCCGGGCATCGGTTTTCAAACCGTCCAGTGCCACAATGACGTCTCCAGCGGACAAACCTGCCGCCATGGCGGCGCCCTGGTCATGGGCGACCTGAATCCTCGCGCCAAGCGGATCCTCTGCCACCCGAACGCCGAGCCAGACCGGCGCCGTCGCGGCTGGCTTGCCACCGTTGTCGCTGTGCCCGGCGGGCGGGCGCCAGCTCAGCTGGACACCGCGCCGCGCCAGCAGCGATTCCAGTGGCAGTGGCTCGGTGCTGTACAGGGCCAGATCGAAAAAGTCGGCCAGGGACTGCCCCGCCAGTTCTTCTGCCAGCGCCTGAATACCCCGCTCCGGCACCCCCTTGTCGAGTTTGCCGTAACGCTGCCAGAGCAAACGCATCAGATCATCCAGGCTCTTTTCTTCACCAGTCAGATCACGCAAGGTCAAATCCAGCGCCAGCGCCACCAGCGCCCCTTTGGCGTAGTAGCTGACAATGGCATTGGGCGCGTTCTCGTCCTGTTTGTAGAAACGTGTCCAGGCATCAAAACTCGACTCGGTGACGGTCTGCCGCTGCGTGCCGCTGCCGCGCTGGACCCGGGTGAGCGTTTGCGCCACCAGCTCCAGATACGCCTGCGGCGTAATCAGGCCGGTACGTACCAGGGCCAGATCATCGTAGTAGCTGGTAATGCCTTCGAACGCCCAGAGCAATTCGGTGTGCACTTCCTGGCGCAGATCGAACGGCGTAAACGCCTCCGGTTTGATGCGCTTGATATTCCAGGTATGAAAATACTCATGGCTGCACAGGCCGAGGTAGGTGCGATATCCATCACGCAGGCTGTCCGGCGCATCGGTACGGCGCGGCAAATCCTGACGGGCACACATCAGACTGGTGGAATTGCGGTGCTCCAGGCCGCCGTACCCGTCTCCGGTCACCAGCGTCATGAACACGTAGCGGTCCATCGGTGCCGGCTCTCCGAACAAGCGGATATGCGCCTCGCAGATTGGCACCAGATCCCGGCACAGCCGCGCCAGATCGGTAAAGTGGCGGCCACTGATCACCACCTCGTGGGGCACGCCACAGGCCTCAAAGGTGGCATGCTCGAACAACCCCATCTCCACCGGGTAATCAATCAGCGCGTCGTAGTTCTCGGCACGGAATCTGCCGAAGCCCAGAGACTCGCCGCTGACACGCGGCATGCCGGTGGCCAGACGCCAGCCTGTGCAGCCGGGATGCGCGGGGGGCTCGATCTCCACCTCGCAAGGCGCGTCTTCATGCCCCATGGCCGCCAGAAAAACACAGCTGCCATTGAAGTAACCATGGGTCGTATCCAGGTGCGCACCACGCACGGAAAGGTCCCAGGCGTAGACCTCGATACGCACCGTCACTGGCCCGTCGACCGGCATCAGTTGCCATGTCTGCTTGTCCAGCTTGCTCCAGCCCACACTCTGCCCACCCGCCTGCGCATCGAACGAGACGATATGACGGGCAAAATCGCGAATCATATAGCTGCCGGGGATCCACGCTGGCAGCGTGAAGGCCTGCCCCTCGGGCGTCGGCTCCGGCACCGTGACCTCAACGGCAAACAGATGGGCTTCAGGGCGATGCGGCTGAATACGGTAATGAATCACGCGGGCTCCGGTTTACTGCGCAGAAGGCCCATAGTATACAGATCAACGTCATGATTTAAGGAGCCACCATGCCCAACCCGCTACCGAATACACCGGCCCCGGCCTGGATGCTGGAAGCCGACGACGGCCACGCCATTGCCACGCGGCTCTGGGTTTCCGACCAGCCCAGGGGCGTGGTCCATTGGCTGCATGGCATGGCCGAGCACGGCGCACGCTATGGCGCGCTGGCCCAGGCCCTGAACGCTGCAGGCTGGCACCTGTGTGTGCATGACCACCGTGGCCATGGTGGAAGCACCTCACCAGATTGCCCGCAGGGTCACTTTGCAGACCGGCACGGCTGGCAGCAGGTGGTGGGTGATGTAAGCCGGGTGCAGGCCTGGCTGCACGAACAATACCCGGATCTGCCCCAGGTTCTGGGCGGGCATTCGATGGGCAGCTTTATCGCCCTGGCCTGGGCCGAGCAACACGCGAGCCAACCGGACGCAGCGCTGGCGGGTCTGGTGCTGTGCGGCAGTGATTACAGCCCCGGCTGGTTTTACCATCTTGCGCGCCTGCCGATTCTTCTGGAGCGTCGCCGCCGCGGTCCGCGGAGCACCAGTCCGCTGATTCGCAACATGACCTTTGAGGCATGGGCCCGGACACTGAAAACACGGCATACCGATTTTGACTGGCTTAGCCGCGATAATGAGGAAGTTCAGGCATACATTGATGATCCGGCCTGCGGGTTCGACTGCACCACGCAGCTCTGGAGCGATTTGCTCGGTGGGCTCAGCCGTGCTCATTCCCGGGCCGCTCTCCAACAACTGCCGGCCGACCTGCCCGTACTGCTTATGTCGGGTGACAGTGACCCCATGAGTCGCCAGGGGAAAGGCATGAACGCCCTGCACCGGGCATTACAGCGCAGGGGCCTGAAGGACCTCTCGTTCCACGAGTACGCCGGAGGTCGCCATGAAATCCTCAACGACTATTGCCGGGAGGAAGCACTGACCGCCTTGAGCATCTGGCTCAACGCTCATCAATCGTCATCGCTGGCCTGACCGCCCGACGCGCGAGGATGGCGCTGCTCCGCCTCCTCGCGCAGCAGTGCCAGCCAATGAGCGGAATGCGAGCGTCCCAGGCGTGCCAGCACCCGGGCCCGCTCGGCAGGCGAATCAGACGCCACGGACTGCTCCAGCGCCTCGACAATCGCCCCACTGATGGCTTCCAGATATTCCAGTTGTTCGATCGAGAGCGTCAGCACGTCGTAAACCGCTGTAGGCGAGCGCACTTCCCGCACCGGGACATTGCTGTGCTGAGGATAAAGGGTGTCTGTCACCAGACTGTCTGTCACCAGACTGTCTGTCACCAGACTGAGGGGGACCACCCGGGTGGCCTTGACGGCAGCTGTCTCCTGAACCGCACCTTGAACGCTTGTCATCTCCGACTCCTGTCATACCTGACCGGGTCATCATGACACGACCCCGCACCACTGTCCATATGAACAGTGGCGCGGGGTTGATGCGTTTAGCCGAACAGCTTGCTCTTCATATCACGGATGCCTTCGGACACTGAGTCCCAGGTCGCGTCCATCTGCCGCTTCAGATCATCCCAGGTGTCGTCAGCACTGTTGCGCACCTTCTCCAGGCGGCTACTCAGGTCCTGGCGTTTTTCCTTCAAGTCCAGCTTGCGCTTCTCCCACTGGTGGCGCAGATCCTCGTTGGCTTGCCGCGCCTTGATTTCCATCTTGTCGATCTCGTTATCCCATTCGGTCAGCTTGTCCTTGAGCTTGTCGATGTATTCCTGACGGGATGTCATGCTTGCAACCTCCTGTTATGAATGTACTTCTACAGACTAACCTTTCGGCCCCGCCGCTCAAGCATTCAGCGGTTAAATGACGTTAAAGCTGGTCCGGCGCGGGCGGACGGTAGACACGTCGATCCCGGGCCAGCATGTCCGCAAACGCGCGGGCAATCTGTTCGAACTGGATCATTCCGGCCAGGGTTGCACTGGCCTCCTGAAAGACATGCCGACGGGGCATCAGTCGTTCGAAACCAAAGCCCGCCAGGAACGCCACCGGCAGCCACTTGGGCCGGGCGATATGGGGGTACCAGCGGCGGTGCGTATCAACCAGGCGGGCGTGCAGGACCGTCCTTCGATCCGCCACTCTCTGTCGCAGCGCCTGAACCCGACGATGCTCCCTGTGCTGTTTCATCAACATCGCTATTCTCCCTGTCACTGTTTTCAGGACTGTCTCCAGAGCTGCCCCCAGATGCGGCCCGGGGCAGTGTCATGCGCAGGGCCGCGATAGCCTGTACCGCCTCGCGGCTGCCGGCAAAGCGCATGTCTGCGGTCAGTCGGCGAATCCACAACCACGCTGCCACGGTGGTCAACAGCAGAAAAAACACCATCAACATGCCAGCCATAAGCGGCGTCAGCCTGCCCGTATCCACCAGCACCCAGGCGGTTGTGCCCCCGGCCACCATCAATGCGCCAGCCAGCAAAAGACCTGTCATGGCCGCCAGCATAATGATGGTGAGCAGGGTGGTCAGAAAAAGACGCAGTTCCGCCTTGAGCAGTGCCAGCGTATCGCGGACCAGTGCCGAAGCGTCGTTACCGATGTGACGGAGGTCATCCAACGCGGCAAAAGGATCCTTGCCGCCAGCCTCTGTTCCCGGCAGCGGCGCCCCGGCGTCCTGCTCGGCATTGCCACTGGGCTCTTCGGAATTGGCCCTTTCTGGCGCCGTCATCCGGCGCCCCTCAGCGACGGGTCAAGGCAGAAAACAGCGTCCCCGCTGCGAAGGCCAACCCCAAAGCCGTCAGCGGGTTCTCCCGCACATAGCCGGTGACATTGCCCAGCATTTCTTCGGACCGGCTGCGGGCGTACTCACGCCCTTCGCGCAAGCGAGCCGCCGCCTCATTGGCTTCCTGCCGCAACTTCTCTTCCGCCGGCGCAGCACGTGAGGCGGCTGTGTCCACAGCACCATGCAGGGACTGCGCCACTTTATCGGTGGTCTGATGGGTAGAGTTTCCTTTAGCCATGATCAGTTACCTCCTTTCAACGAAGTACACGACAATACAAACATACTCCTTCCCGCAGGCAAAAGGCAGCCATGCGGGAGGGGCGTAAAAGGGGGTAAAAAGGTGTAACGCGTCAGCGGCTGAGGTAGCGCATGGCCTCTTCCAGGCCCTTGATTGTCAATGGATACATATGGTTATCCACCAGCTGCCGCGTCCACACTGTCGAGGTGGTCATATCCCAGCTGCGCTGCGGCTCCGGGTTCAGCCATACAACCTTGTCGTAGGTTTCCACCACGCGCTGCATCCAGACCGCACCGGGCTCGTCGTTCCAGTGCTCCACACTGCCACCCACCGAGTTGATCTCGTAGGGGCTCATGGCGGCATCACCGATAAAGATCACCCGATAATCCGACGCATATTTGTGCAGCACGTCCCAGGTGGCGGTTTTCTCGTCCCAGCGCCGACGGTTGTCCTTCCACACGTACTCATAGATGAAGTTATGAAAGTAGAAATACTCCATGTGCTTGAACTCGGTCCGCGCCGCTGAGAAAAGCTCCTCACAGATACGGATATACGGGTCCATGGAGCCGCCGATATCGAAGAACAGCAGCACCTTGACACGATTCTCTTCCTCGGGACGCATGCGGATATCAAGCAGCCCGGCGTTGCGTGCCGTGGAGCGGATGGTGTCATCCAGGTCCAGTTCTTCGGCGCGCCCGGTGCGGGCAAACTTGCGCAACCGGCGCAACGCAAGCTTGATGTTGCGCACACCCAGCTCCACCGAGTCGTCCAGATTGCGGTACTCGCGCTTTTCCCAGACTTTTACCGCCCGCTTGTTGCGCGAGGGGCCAGTAATACGAATACCTTCCGGGTTGGCACCATGGCCGCCGTAGGGCGAGGTGCCGCCGGTACCGATCATCTTGTTGCCGCCCTGATGACGCTTGTGCTGCTCTTCCATGCGCTTGCGGAACTCTTCCAGCAGCTTTTCCAGGCTGCCCATGCGTTGCAGGGCATCCAGCTCTTCCGGCGACAGGTTTTTCTCTATCTGCTTGCGCAGCCATTCTTCCGGGATGGCTTTGGAAAACCAGTCCGGATCAATGCTGTCGAGCCCCTTGAAATAATGGTCGAAGGCGCGATCAAAGCGATCGTAGTATTTTTCATCCTTGACCATGACCGCACGTGACAGCAGGTAGAAATCATCCACGCTGCCGAACGCCAGGTGGGCGCCCATGGCATCATGCAGGTCCAGCAGCTCGCGCAGCGTTACCGGCACGCGATGTTCGCGCAACGCCTCGAAAAAACGAACCAGCACGGCGATCAGCCCTCGCGGCGGGACATGAAGGCCAGCCGCTCCAGCAGTTGTACATCCGCTTCATTCTTGACCAGCGCACCATAGAGCGGCGGGATCGCCTTCTTGGTATCGCGATTGCGCAGGATGTCATCGGGAATGTCATCGGCGAGCAGCAGCTTCAGCCAGTCAATCAGTTCGGACGTTGATGGCTTCTTCTTCAGGCCCGGCACTTTGCGCAAGTCGAAAAAGATCTCCATCGCCTCCTTCACCAGGGTCTGCTTGATGCCCGGGTAATGCACATCAATGATCTGCATCATGGTCGTGGCATCGGGAAAGTTGATGTAGTGGAAGAAGCAACGGCGCAGGAAGGCATCCGGCAGCTCCTTCTCGTTGTTCGACGTAATGATCACGATAGGACGGCGCTGTGCCTTGACCAGCTGCTGGGTTTCATAGACATAGAACTCCATGCGATCGAGTTCCTGCAGCAGGTCGTTGGGAAACTCGATGTCCGCCTTGTCGATCTCGTCGATCAGCAACACCACCTGCTCGTCCGCCTCGAAGGCCTCCCAGAGCTTGCCCTTCTTGATGTAGTTGGCCACATCTTCAACGCCTTCTGCACCCAGCTGGGAATCGCGCAGGCGGGATACCGCGTCATACTCGTACAGCCCCTGCTGGGCCTTGGTGGTCGACTTGATGTTCCAGCTCAGCAGCCGCAGCCCCAGAGACGCCGCCACCTGCTCGGCCAGCAGCGTCTTGCCCGTGCCCGGCTCCCCCTTGATCAGCAGCGGGCGCTGCAAGGCGATGGCCGCATTCACTGCCATGCGCAGGTCTTCGGTCGCTACATACTGGTCGGTCCCCTGAAACTGCATCGGTCGATCTCCACTACGAATTAAAGCCAGCGCCTACTCTAGCAAGCGTCAGGGGCATGGCAAGGTGAAATACGGTCAGGGAACTGATCAGTCAGGTCACCCGGGCGCCTCTACTGCCGCCCGAAGGCCGCCTGTGGGATAATCCTGCGCCATGAACCTGCTGCTTCTGACCCCGAACGACCACCTGGACGGCGATCGCTGGCATATCAGTGACCGCCGGGCACACCATATGCGCACCATCCTGGGGCTGTCCCCGGGGGATCAGGTGCGCGCTGGTGTACTGAATGGCGATGTGGGGCAAGCCACTGTGCTGAACGATGACGGCCAGACTTTGCAACTGGCCTTCGTGCCACAAACCCCTCCCCCGCCGCCACTTCCCCTCACCCTGGTGCTGGCGCTACCGCGTCCGAAAATGCTGCGCCGCGTTCTGATCGACTGCAGTTCACTGGGGGTCAAGCACATCGTGCTGCTCAACAGTTACAAGGTGGACAAGAGCTACTGGCGCACGCCGGAGCTGGGCATGTCACTTCTGCAGGAAAAATTGCGCCTGGGGCTGGAACAGGCCTGCGACACCCTGATGCCAACCCTGCTGTTGCGTGACCGGTTCAAGCCTTTTGTGGAGGATGAATTACCGGACTTGAGCCAGAACAGTCTGAAAATTCTGGCGCACCCGGTGAACGGCGAACCACAACACGCGCCGCGCGATTGCAGAACGGCCACCACACTCGCCGTGGGCCCGGAGGGTGGCTGGACGCCCTATGAAACACAGTGCTTTCTTGACGCTGGCTTTACACCCTATAGTCTAGGGCAACGCATTTTGCGCGTCGAAACAGCCGTGCCCGCACTCATCGCACGCATCATGCATCTGCCCTGAAAACGTATCGATTGAATGTAATATTCTGTTTTGTTTTCCCCCGCCATGTTTACCTGCCCCCATGTGATTCCGGACAATCATTTTCAGGATATCGCGAGTTCATTTTCTGGCGATCCGCTGATAACAAAGGATTAACTCTCGCCTGATCTTTTGTTATTAGCCGTTACGAAAATCATACCGCGCTCCTACGGACCATGATTCTCCGCAGGCGCATAATGAAGCGGTGCCACCATGAAGGCACCAGGGACCCACTCAGGTTATGATCAAGGAGCAGACATGAAACCGAAGCTGTTATCCGTTGCGGCGCTGCCGATTCTCACCCTCCCCGCGCTGGCGGTCGCCAGCGGCAACATGCCCGACAGCTACGGCTACATCGGTGGGCGAGCCAGTTACAACTTCTTTTATGAAAACAGCGTCTACCTGCGCGATCAGGATGGCCTGGAGAATGACACCTTCTTCGGCGGTCAGATCGGCTGGCGCTTCAGCCCGGCATGGTCAGTGCAGGCAACCTATGAACAGGCTGACAGCCGCCTGGAAAGCAAGTACGACACCGGTGCCCGCGTCAACTCGGAAACCTACTTCGCCAGCTTGCGTCATCACTTCCACAACACCAGCATTCTCGGCTTCGAGCCCTACGCGGGCATCAACGCCGGTGAACTGGACATTCGCCCCACCAACGGCGCACCCGGTGATCGCGAGAAAGATTTCATGGCCGGTGTGGAACTGGGCGTACAACGTGCGCTGATCCAGGACCGCCTGGCACTGGATCTTGGCACACGCCATGCCTACAGCCATGACAACTATTTCACCTATGGTCAGGTGTATGCGGGTCTGAACCTGATGTTCGGCGCACGCAGCCAGCGTGTGGCAGAGCCCGAGCCGGAACCGACTCCGCGTGCTGAGCCGACACCGCCGCCGCAGCCGCAGGTGACTCGCCGTCAGGTCGAGGAAACCCACACCGCCAACTTCGAGTTTGACGATGCCAGCATCAGCGACGCCAACCGTGCAGAGCTGGTCGAAGCGGCTCGCTTCCTGCGCCAGCATCCGCAGACCCGTGTCACGCTGGAAGGCCACACCTGCACCATGGGGCCGGAAGAGTACAACCAGCGTCTGTCCGAGCGTCGGGCTGAGAACGCCAAGCGCCTGATGGTGGAACAGGAAGGCGTCGAGGCAAATCGCATTGAAGTTGTTGGCAAAGGTGAGCATGAGCCTGTCGCCGACAACAGCACTCGCGAAGGCCGCGCGCAGAACCGTCGTGTCGAAGCCATTATCACCGGCACGATCGAAGAGCGCCGCTGATCACCGATGGGTGAAACAGGCGAAATGAAAAGGCCCGGCATTTGCCGGGCCTTTTTTTTCAGTGACGTTTATCAGCGACGATACGGATTGCGCCGTGCCTTGCGCGGCGGCTTGTCGCCGCTGCGCTGAGTGCGCAGGCGCGCACGCCCATACAAACCCGTGTACTGCTTGCCCTTCAGGTCCACCCGCGCCGTAAGCGCCTCGAACTGCTCCGGCGGCAATTCCATCCAGCGCCCCTGACGCAACTGCGGCGGCAACGGAATATCCCCGAAGCGGATGCGGATCAGGCGCGCCACTTCCAGCTCCTGCGATTCCAGCAGGCGACGCACTTCCCGATACTTGCCGCCAACCAGCGACACCTTGTACCAGTGGTTGGCGCCCTCTTCCGCGCCACCGGCATCACTGATGCTCTTGAAGCGTGATATGCCGTCTTCCAGCATGACCCCGTCCAGCATCGCCTTGCGCTTCTCCGGCGTCAGCTCGCCGCGCACGCGCACAGCGTACTCGCGGACAAAACCGTTCGACGGGTGCATCAGACGATGCGCCAGTTCACCGTCGGTGGTAAACAGCAGCAGCCCGGAGGTGTTGATATCCAGCCGCCCGACCTGAACCCAGCGCATCCCCTTGAGACGCGGCAGGTTGTCAAAGACCGTCGGGCGCCCTTCCGGGTCGTTGCGAGAGCACACTTCGCCCGCCGGTTTGTGATACATGATGACCCGGCTCACGATCTCGTCCTGAGCCTGGGTGCGTATGATATGCCCGTCCACGCGGATAGTATCCTCTGCTTCGGCGCGATCGCCGAGGGTGGCAATGCGACCATTGACCGATACACGGCCATCGCTGATCCAGGTTTCCAGCTCGCGCCGTGAACCCAGCCCGGCTCGCGCCAGGACTTTCTGAAGTTTCTCACTCATCGTCTTCGTTTTCGGCTCCAGCGGTGGAGGGAATCTCCGTCGCTTCAATGGCCTCCCTGGGTGACGCAGGCTTGCGACGATACTGGGCGTCAAATTCCGCCAGCACCGCGTCCACCTTGTCCATGTCCATCAGTGTGGACTCGTCAATGTCTGTTTCATCATCCGCCGGGAGCATGCCCAGCCCGCCCTGCTGCGGTGCACCGTCAGCCGTCTCGTCATGCCCGGCTTCTGCATCGTGCTCACCCGCGTCCTCGCGCGGACGATCATCCAGCGCCAGTTCCTCGTTCAGCTTGTCCAGATCCCTGATCTCGGCCAGGGACGGCAAGTCTTCCAGACTCTTGAGGTCAAAATAGTCCAGAAACTGCCGCGTTGTGGCATACATGGCCGGGCGGCCCGGCACATCACGATGCCCCACCACCCGTGCCCAGCCGCGCTCCAGCAAGGTGCGCACAATCTGGCTGCTCACCGCCACGCCACGGATCTCCTCGATCTCGCCGCGGGTAATCGGCTGCCGATACGCCATCAATGCCAGCGTTTCCAGAATCGCACGGCTGTAACGGGGTGCCTTTTCCTGCCACAGGCGACTGACCCAGGGGCCCATTTCCTTGCGCACCTGAAAGCGGAAACCCGACGCGACCTCGCGCAGTTCGATACCACGCCCGGCATAGCTTTCCGCCAGGTCATCAAGCACCTTGCCCAGCGTGGCCTTGTCAGGACGCTCGGCTTCATCAAAGAGCATCAGCATCGCATCGCGGTCCAGCGGACCTTCCGATGCAAAAATCGCGCCTTCGATTATCTGACTGATCTGTTGCGCATCCACCTGTGTCTTATCCTTCCTGTATCAGGTCATCCACGTCGTCATTCTGTTCGAGGATCACGGTACGCGCCTTGACATGGATCGGGGTAAAGGGCTCGTTCTGGATCAACTCGATCAGGGACTCCTTGACCAGCTCCAGCACCGCCAGAAAGGTCACCACTACGCCAGCTCGCCCTTCCTCGATGGGGAACAGCGCCACGAAGGGCACGAATTCGCGACCGCGCAGGCGTTCCAGCACGTTCGCCATCCGCTCCCGGGTGGACAACTTCTCCCGCGAGATATGATGGCTCTCGAACATATCGGCCCGGTGCAACACGTCCTTGAAGGCGAGCAACAGCTCCCGCATATCCACGTCCGGCTCGGGGCGCGGGCGGCTGAAATCCGGTCGTTTCGCCGCCGCCAGGAAGATATCCCGCTCCAGTCGCGGCAAGGCGTCAATATCTTCGGCGGCCTTCTTGAAGCGCTCGTACTCCTGCAGGCGGCGGATCAGTTCGGCGCGGGGATCTTCCCCGTCCTCATCGCCATCCACTTCCGGGCGCGGCAACAGACTGCGTGACTTGATCTCGCCCAGCAGCGCAGCCATCACCAGATATTCTGCCGCCAGCTCGAAATTCAAGGCCTTCATCAGTTCCACGTACTGCATGTATTGCGCGGTAATCTGCGCCACCGGAATGTCCAGGATATCCAGATTCTGGCGTTTGATCAGGTACAACAGCAGGTCCAGCGGCCCCTCGAACGCCTCCAGGAATACCTCCAGGGCATCCGGCGGAATGTAGAGATCATCAGGCAGCTTGGTGATCGCCTGACCATACATCAGGCCAAACGGCATCTCGTTCTGCTTCGGGTTGATGACATCAGCCGCGCCGGCGTCCGCTGTATCGTCCATCTTGCCTGGCTCCTAGCGGTAATTAAGGCCCATGGCGCTACGCACCTCTTCCAGCGTGGCGCGGGCCGCCTCGCGGGCTTCCTCGCACCCTTCCGAGACAATGGTACGCACCAGATCGGGATTACGCATGTGTTCCTCGGCCCGGCGCCGGATCGGCTCCAGCTCCGCCTGCACCGCATCGATCACCGGTTTCTTGCAGTCCAGACAGCCGATACCGGCGCTGGTGCAGCCCTCCTGCACCCAGGCGCAGGTGGCCTGATCGGAATACACCTTGTGGAATTCCCACACCGGGCACTTCTCCGGTGTGCCCGGATCATCCCGGCGCACCCGCGCCGGATCCGTGGGCATGCGGCGAATCTTCTGTTCCAGCTCGTCCGGATCCTCGCGCAAGCTGATGGTGTTGCCGTAGGACTTGGACATCTTCTGCCCGTCCAGCCCGGGCATCTTCGAGGCCGGAGTAAGCAGGGCCTGGGGTTCCGGCAGGATCACCTTGCCGCCCCCCTCCAGATCGCCCAGCAGGCGTTCGCGATCGCCCAGGGTGATGTTCTGCTGGTCCATGACCAGTGCGCGCGCCGTCTCCAGCGCGCTCTCATCGCCCTGTTCCTGATAGCGGCGACGATTGTCAGCATAGATCCGGGCCTGCTTCTTGCCCATCTTGCGAATGGCCGCCTCGACCGCCTCCTCAAAGCCCGGTTCGCGGCCGTAAAGATGGTTGAAACGGCGCGCCACCTCGCGGGTGATCTCGACATGAGCAACCTGATCGGCGCCCACCGGCACCATGCCCGCGCGGTACATCAGGATGTCCGCCGATTGCAGCAGCGGGTAGCCCAGGAAGCCATAGGTCGCCAGGTCCTTTTCCTTGAGTTTTTCCTGCTGATCCTTGTAGGTCGGCACCCGCTCCAGCCAGCCCAGTGGCGTCATCATCGACAACAGCAGGTGCAATTCCGCATGCTCCGGCACCCGCGACTGGATGAACAATGTCGAGGAGCCAGGGTTGACCCCGGCCGCCAGCCAGTCGATCACCATGTCCCAGACCGCCTGCTCGATCTTCTGCGGGTTTTCATATTCGGTGGTCAGCGCGTGCCAGTCGGCGACGAAGAAGAAACACTCGAACTCGTGTTGCAGACGCACCCAGTTCTTCAGCACGCCGTGATAGTGACCCAGATGCAGGCGCCCGGTGGGACGCATGCCGGACAGAACGCGCTGGGAAGAGACCGCAGAACTCAAAACAGACTCCTGGAAAGACTGGCAGGTGAAGGGCGGCAGTATACCGGCTCAGGGGACCTGTATTCCACGCTTGATGGCGTTCAGAAGATGCCTTCCAGGCTGCCCGCGCCTTCACGCACCACTTCCGGCCCGTCTCCGTCAGCCAGGGAAATCACCGTCGTTTCGGTCAGGCCGCAGAAACCGCCGTCGATAATCAGGTCCACCCGGCCTTCCAGTACATTGCGTACATCCACCGGGTCGGTCAGCGGGTATTCATCGCCCGGCAGCAACAGGGTCGAGGTCATGATCGGTTCGCCATGCTCCGCCAGCAGACCCTGGCAGATGGCATGATCCGGCACGCGGATACCGATGGTGCGTTTTTTCGGGTGCATCAACCGCCGGGGCACTTCGCCGGTACCCCGCAAAATCCAGGTATAGGCCCCCGGGGTGTGCGCCTTGAGCAACCGGTAATCCGGATTTTCCACCTTGGCATAGGTGGCCAGCACGGACAGATCAGCGCACAGCAGCGTGAACTGGTGCTTGTCGTCCAGCCGGCGCAGCTGAATCAGGCGATCCAGCGCCGCTTTCTCGCCGATGCCGCAACCCAGCGCATAGGTCGTGTCCGTCGGGTAAGCGATCAACCCGCCCGCGCGCAGCACCTCGACCGCCTGGCGCAGCAGGCGCGGCTGGGGGGTCTCGGGATGAATGTGCAGGATCAGGGTCATGGTGGCCACGGGTCAGACAGATGCGGCGCATTGTAGGGGGCTGCGGCGTGCCCCGCCAGCATTCAGGCCGCCAGCGCCGCGCCCGGGCGCAACAGCTCGGCCACGGGTTGCGCTCCCTCAGGCAGTGTCGGCAGGCGCCCCAGGGTCAGCCATTTCTGCGCCGGGGTATGGAAATCGGAGCCACCCGAGGCATGCAGCGGGAAATCCCGCAGACACTCGCGCAACAGGGCCTGCTGGGCGTCGTTCAGGCGCGGCATGGCCACTTCAAGCGCCTGTCCGCCCGCTTCGCAAAAATCGGTCAGCAGCTGCCGCAGCTTGCGCCGGGTCAGCCCATAGCGCACCGGATGGGCCACCACCGCGACGCCACCTGCCGCGCGCAGCACCGCCACCGCCTCGGCCATCTCGATCCATGGCGTGCTGACGTAGGCCGACTGCCCGGCCTTGAGGAAGCGGTTGAAGGCATGCTCTTCGTCGCGCACCTTGCCCTCCGCCACCAGCATGCGCGCAAACCACGGACGGCCGGGCGCATCGGTCCCCGCCAGCGCCGCCGCGCGGCCGTAACTGCCCGCCAGCCCGGCAGCCTTGTCCAGGCGTTTGCCGATCGTCTCCGCCCGGCGCACCCGCGCCTGCTGCTGCGCCGCGACCAGCGCCACCAGCCCGGGATCGGCGATGTCCATGCCCAGCCCCACGATATGCACCTCACGCCGTGACCAGGCCACCGACACCTCGATCCCGGGCAGCAGGCTCAGCCCGCAGGCCCGCGCCGCCGTGGCCGCCTCGGGCAGCCCGGCCAGGGTGTCATGGTCCGTCAGAGCGAGTTGCTGCACCCCGGCAGCGGCGGCGGCCTCGACCAGCTCGGTCGGGCTCAGCGTGCCGTCCGAGGCGGTACTGTGGCAGTGATAATCGTAGATGACCGACAAGTGTCTCTCCGGGAGGATTTCCGCGCAGCGTACCCCAGCCCCGCCCACTCTGCCAGTCACACCCGCCCGCCACAGCAGTGGCTGCGCCGCAAGGCGCCCCCTATACTATCCGGCTCCTGCGAACTGGAGCCGGCATGAAAAAGGTCTTCGATTACCTGCCCGTAGTGGTGTTTTTCGCGCTCTACTTCCTCAGTGGCCGCGACATCTACCTGGCCACCTGGGGCATCCTGATCGCCTGTCTGATCCAGGTCAGCGCGGGCTGGCTGATCTGGCGCAAGGTCGAGCGCATGCACCTGCTGGTGTTCGTGGTCACCGTGATTTTCGGCGGCCTGACCCTGCTGCTGCGCGATGATATGTTCATCAAATGGCGCCCCACCGTGATCTACGGGCTGCTCGCTGCGGTACTGCTGGGCGGACAATTCCTGCGCCAGCGCATCCTGCTGCAGCGCATGTGCGAAGCCATGATGATCTCCGGGCTGGGCTATATCGTGCCGCTGAGCCGGCGGCACTGGACCATCCTGAACTTTGCCTTCGTGCTTTATTTCAGCTTCCTCGGCCTGCTGAACATCTATGTGGCCTACCAGTTCAGCACCGATTTCTGGGTCAACTTCAAGCTGATCGGCTTCACCGCCCTGAATTTCGTCTTCTATATCAGCCTGTTCGGCTACGTTTACACCCTGCTGCCGGAGGAGGAGCGCGCCCGTCTGTTCCGTGATGCCAGCACGAGCGAACGCGATCCGGCCGACACGCAGCATGACACCGAAGACACCCCTCGACACGACACCCCAAAACAGGGATAGACAGCACATGTTCTACGCCATCATCAGTGAAGATGTCCCCGGCAGCCTGCCCCTGCGCAAACAGGCACGCCCCGACCACCTGGCTCGTCTTGAAGCCCTGCGCGACGCCGGTCGCCTGCTGCTGGCCGGCCCGCACCCCGCCGAAGACTGCGAGGACCCGGGCGACGCCGGTTTCACCGGCTCGCTGGTGGTGGCCGAATTCGAATCACTGGCAGCCGCGCAGGCCTGGGCCGATGCGGACCCTTACGTCAGCGCTGGCGTCTATCGCACCGTGACAGTGAAACCATTTCGTAAAGTTCTGCCCTGATGTGATGCCGGTCACAACTCTGGAGAAGCGCCTTTCCCTACACTGCGCGCGCCCATGAACACGATTACGGAGAACACATTCCGATGCGTCACCTTGCGCTTTGCCTGCTTGTCCTGCTGACCCTTGGCGTCACCGTTCCCCAGGCCGCCCATGCCAGCACGGGCTGGATTGGCGACACCATCTTCGTGCCGGTGCGTGCTGGCGCCGGTAATGGCTTTCGTATTGTCCACCGCGGCCTGCGCACGGGAACCCGTGTTGAAATTCTGGAATGGGAACAGGGCGCCGACTGGGCGCAGGTGCGCACCGGTGACACCGAAGGCTGGGTGGAAACCCAGTACCTGAGCCGCAGCCCCATTGCCCAGGTTCGTCTGGAACAGGCACAACAGTCCGTGCAGCGCCTGGAGCAGCAGCTGACTACAGCACGCGAGGAACTGGCCAGCGTCACCCGCGAACGCGATCAACTGGCCGGGCGCGCGCGCGAACTGGACCAGACCCTGAGCTCGCGCGGTGAAGAACTGGAACAATTGCAGCAGGTGGCCGCCGACCCTATCCGGCTTGATCGCGCCAATCGCCAACTGAACGAAGAAATCAGCCTGCTGCGTACCGAACTGGATCAGGTCCGCGCCGAGAACAGCCAGTTGCGCAACGACCAGACATTCAAGGGCTGGATGTTTGCCCTGCTGACGATATTCGGTGGCATGCTGCTGGGCTGGTACTTCAAATCCCGCAGCGGTCGCCAGCGCAACAGCTGGGTGTAATCAGAGGATCCCGAACAGGGTCTCGACCCGCAATACAATGCCCGTGGCCGTGCGGAAGCCCGTCTCCCTCGGCCACAGCAGGTAGGGCTCGACTTCATAGTAAAACCAGGGTCGCCAGGTGTTGCGACGATAAGTCACCCCGGCACGGTAATTTTCCACCCTGGGATCCGGCCGGGTAATACCCTCCACGCTGAGCAGATAACGCATGGCCGAGCGACGGGTCAGTTCCCGCCCCAGCACCGCACTCTGCTGCCAGAACCAGCCGTCGCCATCGTCGATCAGTTCATTACTGATTTCCGCATAGCTGGTCAGACGAAACAGCGTGTGTCGATCCAGTGGCCGGTCGAAATCGAACACACTGCGTGAGCGGAAGCCCCGCGTATCGCGCCAGTCCACCGTCTCGGTCAGACGGAACGACCAGTTCTCCGAAATCGGCTTCTGGTACCGGTAACGGGCACGCCAGAAGGTCTTGAAGTTGGAACGCAAGCCGATATCCATGTCCAGATCCATGTCATCAGCGGTGCGCAGCACCCAGTTGACCCCGGCCCGGAAGGTATTGTCATCACGCTGCCCGGTGGTTTCCGGCGAGCCGGGCAAACCGGCATTGTCATCCTCGAAATCCCGCTCACTGGCAAACACCAGGCTCAGACGCCGCTCCAGCCCCGGCAGATGCGCGCGGACACGAAATCGCACATCACTGTCCCTCTCGCCGTCGTCCTGCAACAACTGGGCGGCCACGATGCGCACCGAGGTGCCCGAACTGCTGCGGCTCTGATCGTCCGGATCACCGAAAACACCATCAAGCCATTGTGTTGGCCAGCACAGGCCACGGGAAAACGCATAGTGGGTGCGATCCACCCAGCGCAGTTCGTCAGTCGACCAGGGATCGCAGTCATCGGGTACCCGATAGGCCTGCCCGGTGCGTTCATCCACCTCCAGCACAATGCTGCCGTCGGCTTCTTCCTGCCAGCCTTCCGGGTCTGTCAGTTCGACCTCTTCCTCGGGCTCGTCCTCGTCAGGCCCCGGATCCCAGAGCATGACATCACTCTCGACCGGCTCGTTATCGCCCTGATGGGCAGCAGCCGCAAGCGATTTGGCACATCCGAGCAAGCACAACAGCAGCACAACCACCGAACGCAGGCCCTGCCTGCCTGTCGATGCGCTGCGCCCGTACTGCACGCGTCCTGCGTCCGGTGTGATAAGAGATCCCGCCACAACTGCCTACTCGCCCTGCTTCGGTCGAGCATAGCCCTGCCCACCGAGGCAGGACCAGCGGCGGATTGCAAAATCTTGCTCAGCTTGCTCTGTTTGCTCAGAGAATCGCGCCCGCCTTCTTCAGGGCAGCGATATCCTCTTCGCTGAAGCCTTGCGCGCTCAACACCTCCGCCGTGTGCGCACCGAGCCGCGCGCCGGTGAAGCGGTATTCCGGCTGCGACACCGAGAAACGTATCGGCGATGCCACCTGGCGCTGGGTGCGCCCCTCGCCCGCCGGCACCTCCACGATCATGTCCCGCGCCTTGAGTTGCGGGTGCTCACAGGCTTCCGACAGGCTCAGCACCGGCTCCACGCAGGCATCAATGGCCGCAAAAATGTCCAGCCACTCACTGTAATCCTTTTGCTTCATGGCCTCGGCAATACCGGCCTTGACCTCCGCCACAATCTCCGGCGCCATGGCCAGCCCCTTGCCAGCCAGATCCGGGCGGCCAATGGCCTGGCAGAACTGCATGAAAAACTGCGGCTCGATCCCGGCCACCGAGAACCAGCGCCCGTCACGGGTTTCATAGCAATCGTAGAAGGAGCCGCCGTTGAGCTGGGTGCGCTCCAGTTGCGGGTCTTCACCCCCCACCAGCGCAGGCGGGGCGGTCAGCGCATGCAGGCTGAAGGCCGCATCGGTCATCGAGATGTCGATATGCTGGCCTTCACCGGTGACCTGCCGGTGAATAACCGCTGCCAGGATCGCCATCACCGCGTGGCAGGAACCGCCCGCCACATCGGCCACCTGGAACGCCATGGGCGCCGGACCGCTGTCACGGCGACCGTTGTAGCCGGTCATCCCGGCAATCGACAGATAGTTGAGGTCGTGCCCGGCACGATCACGGTAAGGACCGGTCTGGCCGTAGCCGGTGATAGAGCAGTAGATCAGGCCCGGATTGATGGCGCGCAGCGCCTCATACCCCACCCCCAACCGGTCCATGACCCCGGGGCGGAACTGCTCCACGACGATGTCATAGTCCTGCACCAGACGGCGAATCACCTCAACGCCCTCAGGCTTCTTGAGGTCCACAGCCACGGAGCGCTTGGACCGGTTCAGGTATCCGTGCACGGCAGAGATGCCGTCATCCATGGGCGGCAGCATGCGTACCATATCCGGCCGCGTGGGCGACTCCACCCGCAGTACATCGGCCCCCAGATCCGCCAGCACCAGGGTACCGAAGGGCCCGGGCAGCAAGGCACTGAAATCAAGGACTTTGAGGGTAGAAAGTGGACCAGCCATGGGTGATGCCTCTGCAAGGATTGCGGAATGAAAACTGCTGGCGAGCATAGAAAGCGCGCCCGTCAGCGCCAATGACACCAATGCTCAAAAAACCTGACCGGAAACAACAACCGCTGCAATGGTCGCCAGGCGGCTGCTTTTCGGCTAGGATGGCGCCCCTCTGAATTACTATACAAGTGTATGAATATAATCCATCACCTGCGCGCCATCCTGGCCCTGACCCTGATCGCCGTGAATACGCTGATCCTGGCCATCCCCTTGTACCTGCTGACCCTGATCAAGCTGGCCATTCGCCGTGAAGGGGCGCAGATCCTGCTGTCGCGCTGGCTGGTGCATATCGCCGAATTGTGGATGTCGGTGAACAACACCGTTATCGCCCTGATCAGCCGTCCCCGCTTCCACGTCGAGGGCACGGAATCGCTGCGCTACGACGACTGGTACCTGGCCACCAGCAACCACCAGTCCTGGGCCGACATCCTGATCATGCAGAAGGTGTTCAACCGCCGGGTACCGATTCTCAAGTTCTTCCTCAAGCAGGAGTTGATGAAAGTGCCGGTACTGGGCCACGCCTGGTGGGCACTGGATTTCCCGTTCATGAAGCGGCACACGCGCGAAGAGATCGAGAAAAACCCGGAGCTGAAGGGCAAGGACCTGGAAACCACCCGCAAGGCCTGCGAGAAATTTGCCTATTTCCCCACCTCGGTGATGAACTTCTTCGAGGGCACCCGTTATACCCCGGCCAAGCATGACCAGCAGCAATCGCCCTACAAGTACCTGCTCAAGCCCAAGGCCGGCGGCACCGCCTTCACCCTGGGCGCCATGGGCGGCAAATTGAAAACCCTGCTGGATGTGACCATTATCTATCCCAAGGATGCACCACGCTCGCTCAATGCCTTTCTCGGCGGCGCTATCGGTGATATCCAGGTGGTGGTGCAGGTGCGTGATATCCCGGCCTGGACCGCCGAGGGGGACTACGAGAACGACCCGGCCTTCCGGGCGCGTTTCCAGCAATGGATCACCGAACTGTGGGCCGAGAAAGACGCACTGTTACAGGCTCGTCTGGATTCCTGAGCGGCGCGCTGCTGCTCTTGTGGCTGGCGCCCGTCATGGCGCCAGCCTCTTCGCTTTACCGCTGGCAGGACGCCGACGGCCGCTGGCACTTCTCCGACCGTGTTCCCGAACAGCAGCAGGTTGACGACCTGAGCGAGCGCTACCGCCAGCCGGACGCCCCGGATATTCGCATCGAGACCCGCGACTACGCCCTCTCCCCCGCCCTGCGCCAGCGCCTTGAGCTGTCGATCACCCGTATCTTTGCCATCTACCGCCAGGCGCTGGCCGTGTCGCCCGCGACCGATACCCCGTTCGATATCCTGCTTTACGGCGATGCTGAGGCCTACCGCGCCTATGCCCGCGCCACGGCCCCGCAGCTCGAGAATCCGGCGGGCTTTTTCAATGGCCAGACCGGGCGCATCACCGCACTGGCCCTGCCCGATCACGATGCATTGCTACGTCTGATCACCCATGAGTGCTCGCACGCGATCTCCGCCACCCAGGGGGGCTACGTGCCCATATGGCTGAACGAGGGCCTGGCCGAGTACTTTTCCCAGCTACAGCTCTACGGCATGGCCGCAGACGTCCCGGTGGCCGACCACTGGCTGCGCCAGTTGCGCCAGCAGCCGCTGGCCCCGGATACCCTGCGCCGCACCATCAATGCCGCCCCGCGCGACTGGCAGGCCGCGGCAGGCAACGGCTACAGCTATGCGGTCAGCTGGTCACTGGTCTGGTTCCTGATGGACAGCGCCGAGGGCCGCACACTGCTGCGCGCCCTGCTGGCGCGCGTGGCTGATGATCCCCGTCCTCTGATGCACAGCGCGGAATTTATCGACCACCACTGGCCCGGCGGCTTCAGCGCCCTGGAACAGGCCTGGCGTCAGTGGCTGCCCCGTGCCCACGGCCGCCATCGCTATTGAGTCACGCATCAGGGCTTATTACCCTCGCTGCTTACGACTATGATGGGCGCCGAAGCCACGAGCACAGGGGGACATGCATGCTCGGCAAACTGTTCAAACCACGCTGGCAACATGCGAATGCAGATCAGCGTCTGCGCGCCATCCATGAACTGGCGCCACAAGACCCGCAACGCACCCAGATCCTGACCACGCTGGCGCGGGGTGACCGCGCCGCCGAGGTGCGCGCCGCTGCGGCGTCGCATCTGAGCGATTTCAAACTGCTCGACCAACTGGTGCACCAGGACCCCGACACGTCCGTGCGTGCGGCGGCGGCCGATCGCATCAACCGCTTGCTGGCCGGACTGGCCAGTGACGGCCCCGGCCTGGACAACCGCTTGCGCCTGGTGCGCCTGACCGCCAACCCCGAGGCGCTGGCATTTGTCGCCCGCCACAGCCCGGACAGCGTCTGCCGACTGGCTGCCGTCGAACGGATCCGTGACCCTCACCTGCTGCGGGAGCTGGCCGTGCAGGGCGAAGACGCCGCGCTGCGTATCGCCGCCGCCGAACAGATCACCGATGAAGACAGCCTGCGCCAGCTACAGCGCGACGGGCGCGACAAGAAAGTGCTGCAACATGTGCGTGAACAGCTGCGCCAGTACCAGCAGGTCCGCGACGCCGCGGAGAGCCGTCGCCAGACCCGCGAAAAACTGATCAGCGAACTGAACCAGCATGCCACCCGCACCCCGGACGCCCTGTATGGCGCCCGCCTGAGCCAGTTGTGCCAGCAATGGCAAGCCGTGGCCGAAGACGCCGCCCCCCAGGCACAGCAGGCGTTCGAAGACCAGACTGCACGCTGCCAGGCTGTCGTGGACGAGTTGGCCCGAGCCCGTGAGGCACAGGAACGCCAGGCCGCCGCCCGCGCCGAGCAACAGGCCGCGCTGTCCCAACTCGATGCCCTGCACGAAGCACTGGACGCAGACACCCTGATCGACCAGGCGGGCAGCCTGAGAGCCCTGCTGGATACCCAGCAGCGACGCTGGGACGAAGCCTGTGCCGTGGTCGACGCCGAACCCGATCTGAAGAACCGTTTCCAGACCCTGCTCAGCGACTGGCGCCAGGCACTGGACACCCTGCTCGCCTTCCAGGCGGCCCAGGACAGCCTGACGGCCCTCGCGGAAGGCACAGAGGCCACTGCCATGGAAGCGGCCGACACCGAGGCGGCTGCCCTCAACGCGCGTACCCTGCACGACACCTGGCCAGCCCTGCTGCCGCGCCCGACCCTGCTGACGCAGGTCATGGCACGACTCACCCCAGCGCCATCGACGGACGCGGCTGCGCCGCACAAGCGCTCCGCTCACACCGATGCCAAGGGTCAAACCAGGCCACGGTCACGCACCTCGGAGCAGGAGGCGCTGGACGCCCTGCTGGGCGCACTGCAACGGGAATTGCGCCAACGCAACCTGCGCCACGCCAACCGCCTGTGCCATAAAGCCGAAGCGCTGTTGGCCGAACATCCCGACGCCAGCCGCGCGGCCCGACTGGAAAAGCTGCGGCCGCAACTGAGTGAGCTGCGTGACTGGCATGCTTTCGCAGCGGAGCCCAAGAAGCAGCAGCTTTGTGAGCGCATGGAAGCCCTGTGCGAAGCCCCGCTGGACCCGGAAGAACAGGCCAATGCCATTCAGGCCCTGCACGACGAGTGGCGCAGCCTGATGTCATCGGACCAGGACAGCGACCAGCAATCCTGGGACCGCTTCAAGGCCGCATCGGATCGCGCTTACGAACCCTGCCGCGCCCACTTCCGCGAGCTGGATGCCGAGCGACAGGCCAACCTGCAAAAACGTGTCGCCCTGTGCGACCAGCTGCAGAACCTGCTGGACAGCCAAGACTGGGCGCACGCCGACTATCCCGCCCTGCTTGATATTCGCCGCAAGGCGCCGGAGGAATTCAAGGCGCTGCAACCGGTGCGCTTTACCGACGCCCGCGATGTTGGGCGCCGCTTCAGCGCACTGCTGACGCGTTTTTCAGAACAGTTGCAGGCGGCCAGCGATGAACATGCCGCCCAGCTTGAGCAACTCACCGTGGAGGCGGAAGCCCTGCTTGAGCAGGAGGATCTGCGCCGCGCCACCGAACAGGCCAAGGCGCTGCAACAACGCTGGAAGCAGGCGGGCTGGGTGATGCCACAACAGTACCGCAGCCTGCACAAACGCTTCCGCAAGGCGTGTGACACGCTGTTCAACCGGCAGAAGGATCAACGCCAGGTACAACAGGCCGACGAGGCGCGGCTGCGTGATGCCGCGCGCGAGGTGCTGGACCGCCTTGACCCACCGGACGGCGCGGCCGATGCCGAGACCCTGCGCGCCGCGGTCCGTGAACTCGAAGCGGTGGATATTCCGCGCCGGGACACCAGTCTGCAACAACGGCGCCAGGGCTTGATAGCCCGCTACCGGGAACAGCTCGCTGCGCAGCCGCGCCGCGCCCTGGTTCAGCAATTACTGGCGGATATCGATAGCGCACCGGAAGCGGATGAGGCCTGCGACGCCCAGCGCACCCTGGCCGTGGCGCTGGAAGTCAGTGCCGATGTGCCGAGTCCGGATGACGCACGCGAGGAGCGGATGCGCTGGCAGCTTGAACAACTGCCCAAAGCCATGAAGCAGCAACAGACTGTTGATCGTCTGAAAGCCTGCGCCGAACAACTGACGGCACAACAGCCGGTGCTCGGCAGTGGTCTTGCACCCGCGATTCGACAGCGGCTGCGCAGCGCCGTACAGGCCTGCGTGCGCTGAGGGCACACACGCGGCCCGCGCTACGACTGGCCCTCACTACTGGCCCGCACTACTGACCATAGCGCGGGCCGGTTTCCAGAAACGCCACTTCGGCGGGCGTGCTTTCCCGACCCAGCACGGCATTACGATGGGGAAAGCGGCCAAAGGTCTGGATAATCTGCGCGTGCTCCCGGGCAAAACGCAGATTGTCGGCCAGCTTGTCTGCGATCGACGCGGGCGCTTCGGCTTGAGCTCGCTCGAAACAATCGATGCAGCGCTGTTGCAAGTCTTCGTCTTCCGCATGCATCAAGGGCATGTAAAAAAAGACCCGTCCGGCCCAGGACAGCCGCGCATCCATCCCCACGGCCAACCCCTCGTTCACCAGCGTCACCGCCCGATGATCCCCGGCAAAGGCCTGCGCCTGGCCGCGATAACGGTGGCGGGAAAACTGGTCCAGCAGCAGGATCAACGCCAGCCGCGACAGGGGCTTGCTCTCCCAGTCCACCAGTTCACTGTACAGCGCCGCGTCCACCAACCCGCCGAACTGCTCGTCAATTTCGGCGTCGAGCGCTGCCCCGGCGGCAAACCATCGCTGTTCAAAAAACGGCGCGGGCCATTCCCGCGTCAGGTCGTCACCGAACCAGAATTCCAGCACCGGCTGCCACAGCGGCCGGGCCTTGAGCCCGTCGAGCTCAAACATGTCATCGCGCTCCCGAGGCGTTGCACAGCCGGGCCACTTGCGGCGCCAGCACCGACCAGGCGTTTTCCAGCAATCGCGGTTGTGCCTCCGCCGTCGGATGAATCCCGTCATCCTGCATCAGCGCCGGATTGTCGCCCACACCTTCCAGGAAGAACGGCACGAAGGGCACGTCTTTTTCTTCCGCAACATCCGCAAAGGCGCGCTCGAACATGTCGCTGTAGGCTGCACCATAATTGGGCGGGATCAGCATACCGAACAGCAACGGCGTGGCACCGGCATCACGACTGGCCGCCACCATGGCACGCAGGTTATCCGCCATGCGCGCAGGCGGCTGGCCGCGCAAGCCATCGTTGCCGCCCAGTTCGATCACCACCACGCTCGGTGTATGGCGCGTCAGCAACGCTGGCAAACGCGCACGGCCGCCGGCGGTCGTCTCTCCACTGACCGACGCATTATTCACCGTAATACCCGGACACTCGCTATCCACACGTTGCTGCAGCAACGCCACCCAGCTCTGTTCCTTGTCAAGGCCGTACGCCGCACTGATACTGTCCCCCACAATCAGTATGTCGGCTGACGCCAACAGGCTCAGACAGCCGAACCAGACACCGAGTAACCAACGCATGACATCTACTCCAATCCTGACCGCCGGCAACCTTAGCAAACGGGTCCCCGGCCCGGAAGGTGAATTGACCCTGCTCGAGCATATCGCATTACAGGTGCAGCCCGGTGAAAGCGTCGCCATCACCGGGCCCAGCGGCAGCGGCAAATCCACCTTGCTCGGTATTCTGGCCGGGCTGGATGTCCCCAGCGAGGGCGAGGTGATGCTCGACGGCGCCGCCTTCAGTGCACTGGACGAAGACCAGCGCGCCCTGCGTCGCGGCGAACTCTGCGCCTTTGTGTTCCAGTCATTCCACCTGGTCAGCGATCTGAATGTGCTGGAAAACGTCATGCTGCCGCTGGAAATCAAGGGCGTCAGCAAACCCGCAGACATCGCCCGCCAGTGGCTGGAGCGCGTTGGCCTGGGCCATCGCCTGAAGCATTTCCCGACCACCCTGTCCGGCGGCGAGCAGCAACGTGTAGCCTTGGCACGCGCCTTCGCCGTGGCGCCCCGATTGCTGTTTGCCGATGAACCCACCGGCAGCCTCGACCATGCCAATGGCCAGCGCGTGATCGAACTGCTGTTCGACATGAACCGCGAAGCCGGCACGGCGCTGGTGCTGGTGACCCATGACGATCAGTTAGCGGCCCGCTGCCAGCGTCACCTGCGCCTGGAAGAAGGCCGCCTGCTGACGCCGGAGCCCGCCTGATGCATGCAGCCCTGACTCGCCCCTGGCGCGACCCGGCGTTTCGTATCCTGGCGCTGGCACTGGCCATTGCGGCACTGTCCCTGGCCTCCGTGGTGCTGCTGCGCGCAGAACTGGAGCAACGCTTTGATGTGCGCACAGCCGAAGTGCTGGGTGGCGATCTGGTGCTGGCCGGCAGCTACCCCGCTGCAGACACCCAGCGCGACCTGCTCAGCGACCTGCGCCAGAGTGAGATCGCGGATTTCCCCACCGTACTGGTGCATGAGGATGAACTGCTGCTGGTGTCCGCCCGCGCCGCCAGCGACGGCTATCCCCTGTATGGCGAGCTGGGCGTCGCCGACGCCCGTTTCGAGGCCTCGCGCGGTATCGACCACGGGCCGCGCCCCGGCGAGTTGTGGGTGGCCGATCAGGTCCTCGACAGGCTGGGCATCGAACCGGGCGTCACGCTGACCGTCGGCCGTCAGGCGCTCACCGTGACACGCATCATTCGGCAGGAACCGGACCAGGGCGCCGGCTTCTACAGCATGAACCCGCGCATTCTGTTCCACAGCGACGACCTGCCCGCCACCGGCATCCTTGGCCCGGGCACGCGAGTCAGCTACCGCCTGTTGCTGGCGGGCGCCGCTGCCGACGTCAGCCGCGCCGAACAGGCCTTGCCCGACACCCTGCGCGAGGACCAGCGTCTGGATACCGTCGCCGACGCCGCTACCCGTTCCATGGGCCCCATGCGCCAACTGACCCTGTGGGTCAGCCTGGGCGTGTTGCTGGTGAGTCTGTTGTGCGGCGCCGCCATTTATCTGGCCACCACCCAGCGGGTCCGGCGCCGGGCGCGCATGGCCGCGCTGCTGCGCAGCTTCGGCGCACGCCGCCGCCAGGTGCTGACCCGACTGCTCGGCGAGGAAGCCTGGGCCGTCATTCCCGCCGCGCTGACCGGTACCCTGCTGGGCATCGCACTGCTGCTGGGCCTGCGCCGTGCCCTCGGCTGGGATGGCCCGCTGGCCGCCGGCGTCGCGGACTGGCTCACCCTGCTGCTGGGCCCGATGGTGCTGTGGCTCGCGTTTGCGCTACCGCGTCTGAGCGCCCTGGTGCGCACCCCGGCCATGCAGGTGCTGAACGATCGCCTGGCGCCACGACAACTGGCAGGCGTGATCGAACTGGCCGCCGCCCTGGGCGCGCCGGTGCTGCTGGCCGCCCTGCTGACCGGCTCGCTGGCGGAACTGGCTCAGTTGCTGACTCTTCTGGTCGTGCTGGGCGCCCTGCTGCCCGCGCTGCTGTGGCCACTGCTCAAGGTGCTGGATGTGACCAGCCGCCGCCTGCCGCTGGCCGCACGCCTGGCGGTACGCCGCCTGAGCCGCCGTCCGGGCCTGACCCTGCCGCTGCTGGCGTCCCTCACCGTGGCCCTGGCCGTGCTCGGCATGGCCGGGCAAACCGGCAACCAGTTGCTCAGCGACTGGCGCCAGAAGCTGCCGGAAGATGCCCCGAATCATTTTGTTTTCAACCTGTTTGATGACGACCTGCCCGTGTTTGCCGACTGGCTGAGCGAACATGGCGCCCGCCCGCAACCGGCCTATCCGGTGGTGCGCGGACGGCTGTCCGAGATCAACGGCGTGCCGGTGCGCGAGGCCGTGACCAAGGAAGACGACCAGACCGAACGCACCCTCAATCGCGATCTGATCCTGACCGAAGCCAATACCCTGCCGCCCAGCAACCGGGTCATTGCCGGCAGCTGGCAACCGGACGCCACCGGCGAGGTCTCGGTGGAAAAGGAACTGGCCGAACGGCTCGGGCTGGCCCTGGACGACGAGGTGCTGTTCACCACCAGCCAGGGCACGGTGAGTGCGCGCATCACCAGCATTCGCGAAGTGGACTGGGAAAGCTTCGAGCCAAACTTCTTTTTCATGTTTGCCCAGGACGGGCTGGCCGGGCAGGACATCACCTGGCTGACCAGCTTCTGGTTGCCCGAGGGCGACGGAGCGCGGCTCGCCAGTCTGCTGCGTGAGATGCCGCATATCACCCTGCTCGACGTCAACGCCCTGCTGGATCAGGCCCAGGACATCATCCGCCAGGCCAGCCGCGCCACCGGCCTGATGGCCCTGCTGCTGATGGCTGCCGCGCTGCTGGTGCTGGGCGCCGCCCTGCTCGGGGCCCAGGCCCAGCGTGGCCGCGATAACGCGCTGCTGCGCACCCTCGGCGGCAGCCGTGAACTGATTCGCCGGGTCACCACGCTGGAGTGTCTGGTGCTGGGTGGCGGCGCCGCCCTTGGCGCCACACTGATCATGCTGGCGGCGCTGTATCCGCTGGGGCAACGGCTGTTCGAAGGCGCCCTGCCCTGGTCCCTTTGGTTACTGCTACCCACTGTGCTCGGGCTGCTGGTGGCGGCCACCGGCATGGCACTGGGGCGTGGCGCGTTGCGGCAGCCGCCACTGGCCTTGCTGCGCCAGGAAGCGGGCTGACGTCGCAAATTGACCCATCCAGGCCTGCCCGGCCCGGCGTGAACGGGTACCATGGTCCATCATCATAATGAAGATGGACCTGCCCCATGCCCCGACGTCGTCGCCGCTGGCCCTGGCTGCTCGCAACACTGGCTTTGCTGCTGATCGCCGGTCTGTTGCACACCGGCTGGCCCTTCATGGCCTACCCCGTCACCGAGTTACAGATCAGCCGCCCGACGCCACTTCCGGCAGAACGTATTCAGGTGCCGGTGGCCGGTGTCGCCGAAGTGGATATCACGCCGCCCATTGGTATCCCCAAGTTTGGCTACTCGGCCTGGGCACGGCCCGCCGACGGCTTCCGCACCCGCCTGCGCGCCCGCGCCTTCTACCTGCACGCCCCGGACAGCACACCACTGGCGCTGGTCACCCTGGACCTGGGCGCGGGCTCGCGGGTGCTGCACAGTCGTGTCGCCGAACTGATCGCCGCGCGCACCGATGTCCCGGCCCACGGCCTGAGCCTGCTGGCCACGCACACGCATTCCGGCCCGGGGCAGTATCTGGACAGTGATTTCTACAATGTCTTTGGCAGCGACAGCCCCGGCTTCGACCCGCAACTGGCCGAGTTCCTGAGCCAGCAGATTGCCGACGCCGTGATCCAGGCGTTCGAAGGCCGCCGCGCCGCCCGCGTGGCCACCGGACAGAGCGAAGTGCGCGGCTTCACCCGCAATCGCTCGCTGGCCGCCTGGGCACGCAACCCGAGCGCGCAGAAGCGCGACGATGACGGTGCCGACGCCCTGCGCGCCATCAACCCGCGCCTGACCATGTTACGTATCGATCTGGAAGCGGATGACGGCCGCTACTACCCGGCCGGTGCCCTGACATCATTCTCGATCCACGGCACGGTGATCCCCGCCTTTACCCGCCCCTGGCATGCCGATGTCTGGGCCTGGCTGGGCCGGGATGTCGCCCTGGGTATCGCTGCCGACCACGAGACACCCTTTGTGCCGGTGCACGGCGCGTATCAGGCCACCCACGGTGACAACAGCCCGGCGTGGGTGCGCGGCCAGCGTGGCGACCGCGAAGCCCGGCGCATTGGCGAAGGGCTGGCCGGGCACGCCCTGCAACTGTTCAACCGGCTGGGCGATCAACTGGATGACACCCTGCGCACCGCCGTGGCCAGCCGCGAACTGGACCTGCTGGCGCTGCCCGAGGCCGAACGCCACGGACTCTGCTCACGCGCCATTGTCGGGGCAGCCACCGCCGGCGCGGCCGAGGGCGACGAAGTCTTCCCGATTTCCTGGTTGCCCTATCTGCAACACGGCTGGCCGCGCCGCGTATTCACCGAAGGCTGCCACGGTGAAAAGCAGTGGATGCTGTCCAGGCTGCAACATCTGCTCCCGGCCTCGCGCTTCCCGCACCGGCCCTTGCTGCAAATCGTTCAGGTCAACGACATGGTGCTGGTGGCACTGCCCTGGGAAGTCACCCTGGAGAGCGGCAACCGCCTGCGTGAGGCGGTGACCGCAGAACTGCCCCGTGGCGCCTGGCAGGTGGAGATCAGCAGCGTGGCCAACGGCTATTTCGGTTACGCCACCACGCCCGAGGAATACAGCCTGCAATATTACGAAGGCGGCCACACCCTGTATGGCCCCGGCACCCTCGCCTTCCTGACCGCTGCGAGCCAGCAACTGGCCCGGGATATGGTGGCCCGTGGCGACATCGATGAGGTGGGCGGCCCCTGGCACTACCGGCTGCGCAGTCGCGACTACTGGCCACAGACCGACCT
>ERZ869909.484-NODE-484-length-46591-cov-8.087716_pt1 | contig 46591 bp, 48 predicted proteins | sample MGYA00520892_ERZ869909 | MGnify/ENA primary metagenome ERZ869909 (study PRJEB32215, sample SAMEA104723947) | bioreactor metagenome | biome: bioreactor; feature: anaerobic bioreactor; material: water | place: China | collected 2015-03-12 ... | reverse complement strand
CTAGCACAAGGGTTTGAGGGCGGCAACCTGCCCGCGCGCAAACGGCGCAGGCGGATGATCAGGAAAACGCGTCCCGGCTGCTCTGACGGGCGTGGAGGACACGCAATATCTCGATGCCAGAGGAAGCCCGCGAGCAAATCCTCACCGGCCTCAGGAGAAAGGCGCCAGCTAGCCATTACGCTCTTCGCGCAGGCGGGACTTGATGTCGGCCATGGTCCAGTCGAGCAGCTCCCCGCGTTCGGCCTGTTTGAGGCCGATATCGATCTGGGCGCGCAGGGCCGCGACATCCTCCGCTTCGGTGCGTTCAGCGCGGATGCGTTCGCGCAAGGCCTCGCGGATCACCTCGCTGGCATTGGAATAGAGCCCACTTTCCACCTTCTCGCGGACCCATTTCTCGAGCGTTTCGGTGAGCGAGATATGACAGGAATGATACACAGAATGTCAGATCATGTCGCGTTACGGTCACTCACAGGAATGAGTACGGCTCGATATCGACCCGGGCGCGGATGGAGGAGGGCAGTTTGAAGCGCGCCATCCAGGTCGCCATGAAGGCGGAGACATCGACATTGCGCTGCGCCTGCACCAGAAAGCGCCGCCTGTAGCGTCCACGCACGACCGCCAGCGGCGGCTCGGCTGGCCCGAACAATTTCACATCATCGCTCAGGGGCGCGGCCGCCGCGGCGATTTTCGCGGTCTCAACCAGCAGGCGCTCATCGGTACCGGACATGACCAGGGCCGCCAGACGTCCGAACGGGGGCAGACCCAGCTGCTCTCGCATCATCGCTTCCAGATCGAGGAAACTGTCCCGGTCTCCTGCGATGAGGGCCTGTATCGCCTCATGGCCGGGTTCATGGGTCTGCAGCAAGGCCCGGCCCGGACGGTCAGCGCGCCCGGCCCGGCCCGCCACCTGCACCAGCGTCTGATAGGTGCGCTCGCCCGCTCGCAGATCGCCGCCCTTGAGGCCCAGATCGGCATCCACCACGCCCACCAGCGTCAGCCTTGGGAAGTTATGGCCCTTGGCGGCAATCTGCGTGCCAACCAGAATGTCGATCTCGCCCGCCTCCATGCGGGCGATCAGCTCGCGCACGCCATTGGGTCCGGCGGCACTGTCGGAAGAAAACACTTCCACGCGGGCATCGGGAAAGCGCAAGGCCGCTTCTTCCGCCACGCGCTCCACGCCGGGGCCGACGCTGGTCAGCGAATCGATCGCGCCGCATTCGGGGCAGGCGCGCGGCTTGGGCATGGAGAAGCCGGTCGTGTGGCAGATGAGCCGCCCGGTATAGCGATGCTCGACCAGCCAGCGATCAGTATCCGGGCTTTTCATCTTGTGCCCGCAGGCCCGGCAGAGAACCAGCGGCGCATAGCCACGCCGGTTGAGATAGAGCAGCACCTGCTCGCCGCGCGCTATAGTATCGGCCATGGCAGCGGTCAGGGGCGGGGACAGCCAGTGGCCCGCTTCAGGCGGGTGCTCGCGCAGATCAACCGTCTCGATTTGCGGCAGCACGGCGGACCCCGCCCGCGCGGCGAGGCGGATATGACCGTAACGCCCTGCACGCGCATTGACGAGGGTTTCAAGGCTGGGCGTGGCGCTGGCAAGGATCGCCACGGCGCCTTCTATCTTCGCGCGCGCCACGGCGAGATCGCGGGCATGATAGGTCAGGCCCTCATCCTGCTTGTAGGTCGGGTCGTGCTCCTCATCGACGACGACGAGGCGCAGATTGCGATAGGGCAGGAAAACCGCCGAGCGGGCGCCTGCAATGATACGGGCGCGGCCAGCGGTTATTTCACGCCAGGCCCGGCGGCGCTCGGTCGGCCCGATAGCCGAATGCCAGAGCGCTGGCGACACCCCAAAGCGGTCTTCAAACCGCGCCGTAACGGCCTGGGTAAGGGCAATTTCCGGCAGCAGCACCAGCACTTGCGCCTCCGGCTCGCGGCGCAAGAGCTCCGCGATCGCCTCGAGATAGACTTCGGTCTTGCCGGACCCGGTCACGCCATCGAGAAGCGCGGCCTGAAAGCCGCCCGCGGCAACAAGGCGGCGAAGCTGGCTGGCAGCGGCCTCCTGTCCATCATTGAGCGCGAGGCCATCGCGGTAGGGGTCTGGCGCAGGGAAAGGCTGGTCTACATCGCGCGCTTCGGCGCGCAGCGCGCCTGCATCGGCCAGACCCTTCACCACGCCAGCCGATACGCCTGCCCGCCGGGCCAGTTCCGCGCCGCTGGCAGGTTCCAGCGCTGCAGCATCCAGCACAGCCTGACGCGCCGGTGTCATCCGGTCAGGCACCTCACCTGTCGGGTGGTAAAGCGTCTCTGTGGGTGAGGGCGCGAGGCCGCCCCGGCTGCGCAATGTCGCCTGCAGGACGAGGCCGGGGTTTTCAGCCAGATAGCGCGCCGTCCAGTCCACAAAGTCGCGCATGGCGGCGGTGAAGGGCGGGGCGTCCAGACGTTCGGCCACGGGCTTCAAAGGGCGGTTGCCGCCGGTTCCATCACGCACACCCCACACCACGCCATGGCTGAGCCGCTTGCCGAGCGGGACCACGACATGGTCGCCCTCCGCCACTGTCATCCCTTCCGGCACGGCGTAGTCGAACGCCTCCGGCAAGGGCAGCGGCAGCAGCACGGTAGCGATCTGGGGGGCAGACGGGTCTCGATTCGCGCTCATCCGGCCATCCTAGCGGCGGCGCGCAGTTCATGCAGGTGAGTTAACGCATCTGGAACCGGTCTCATGCCATTGTGCCTGCACAGACAAGCGCCCCCGCCAAGAGGGGCCGGCAACAGGATGGATGGATAATGATCGGCATGAAACGCATGCGCAGCAACGCTATGCCCGCAACCCGCAATGCAGACGACATGCCGGACTGGCGCAGCGCCATACTGGCCGATCCGTCGCGCGTGCTGGCCGATGGCGAACTGATGAATGCGCTGCTGGGGGTGCGTGATGATGCGAATGTCGCCGATCTCAATGCAGCGGCCCGTGCGCGCCTGCAGAGCGAGATCACCCTGTTGAAAGCCGCCAATGAAGATTTGCAGCACATGTTGCGTGGCAATCTGGCCGCTCAGGCGAGCGCCCATGCCGCCGTTATGGGCCTGATGGACGAGCCGACCCTGGCCGCGCTCGACCGCCGCCTTGCAGGCCATACGGCCACCACGCTGGGCCTGGAGGCGGTTCGCGTCTGCCTTGAGGGCATCACTGCCCTGCCACGCGCCATCGCCATACTGCCCGCTGCGCCGGGCCTTAAAGCGGCCATGCTGGGAGACGCTTCCGAAAGACTTGGCGCGCCTGATCCACGTCTTTGCGGGCCGATTTACGGGGTGCAGGCAAGCCGGGTCGCCAGCGAGGCGGTGATCGCCCTTGCGGGGCGGAGCTTTGAAGGCGTGCTGTGCCTGGGTTCGGCGCGGCGCGATGCGTTCCGTGCCAATGATGCGGCAGATCTCGCCCATTTTCTGGCCCGCGTGCTGGAACGCCGGCTGGAGACCCTTCTGCCACGATGACGCAAGACGCTGCCCCTGAGGCCCTTGTGGCCGGTTTCCTCGCACATATCGAGGGCGGGCGGCGCTATAGCGCCCATACGGTGAAGGCTTATGAGCGGGATCTAGGTCAGTGGCTCGCCTTTCTCACCGCCCACAAGGGCCGCGCTGTAACGTCAAAAGATCTTTGCGCGCTGTCCGGCACGGATTGGCGCGCCTGGCTCGCCGGCCGGCGGCGGGATGGCGCCGGTCCGCGCACGCTGCAGCGCGCCCTGTCTGCAGTGCGCAGCTTCTACGCTTTTGTTCGGGCTCGGCACGGTATCGACAATGCCGCGCTGGCGCTCGTCGAGGCCCCGCGTGCGGCGCGCCGGCTGCCACGGCCCGTCAGCGAGGCGGCAGCAAAGGCGATGCTGGGCGATGCCGGGCAGGCACGCAGCGAGGCCTGGCATGGCGCGCGCGACACCGCCGTGCTGGCCCTGCTCTACGGCGCGGGACTTCGCATATCGGAAGCACTTTCGCTCACCGGACGCGATCATCCGCTGGCGGACAGTCTGCGCATCACCGGCAAGGGCGGCCGCATACGGCTGGTTCCCGTCCTGCCTGCCGTGCGACAGGCCGTACAGTCCTATGTATCACTGTGTCCGTTCCCGCTTGAGCCAGATCAGCCCCTTTTTCGCGGGGCGCGCGGCGGGGCGCTGAATGCGCGCGAGGTACAGCGCTGCGTTGAGCGCATGCGCGGGGCGCTAGGCCTGCCCATGACCGCCACGCCGCATGCCCTGCGCCACGCGTTTGCTACCCATCTGCTGGCTGGAGGCGGCGATCTGCGGGCAATTCAGGAATTGCTGGGTCACGCCTCGCTGTCCACCACACAGATCTATGCCGAGGTGGACACTGCCCGCCTGCTGTCGGTCCACGCCGCCACCCATCCAAGGGCGAGGCGCAGCGCGGCGGGCCGATAGCGCTCTGCCGCTGCTCCCTTCGTCATTCCGGAAAGCGCGTCAGCGCTTATCCGGAACCCAGTGAGCGATAAAGTACTGGGTTCCGGGTCTCGCCCGCGGCTCGCCCGGAATGACGAAAGAGAAGACAATCCAGCCCTGCAAGCAGCGAAACAGTTTCCCGCCCTTGTCCCCCTTCCGATCTTCCTGCCATCTCCTCCCCACAAACTTTGCATTGCAAAGTAATTTGATTTATGCCATGAACGGGTAACTGATCCCAATCAGCGCACCGCGTTTTCAAGGAGCCACGCCCATGAATGCCGATCCAAAAGCCGCCGCCAATGCCGATCTTGCCTATCTGCGCGAGATGGCCGAGGCGGGCGCAAAGGCGCCCCTGCTGGGCGGACGCTTCATGGCCTGGTGGGGCGGACTGACCAGCCTGACCTTCTTGGTGCACTGGACGGTGGTCACCGGTCTCCTGCCGCTGGGGTGGGGGGCGCTGCTTCCGATGTGGATCGGATACATGATCATCGGCGGAACAGGCCAGTTCCTGCTGGTGCGCACGCTGCACCGCAAGCCGGGGGCCGGCTCGATCGGAAACCGGGTGCAGGGCGCAGTGTGGCCCGCCATTGGCGCTGCGCTGATGGCCTATTTCTTCGGCCTTCTGGCAGGCGTCTACCTGGGCGGACTGCCAGCCGTTTTCTTCAATTCCATGCTGGCGGTGGGATTTGCCGGCTATGGTGCCGGATGGATGATCGACGCCCTGATGTCACGCCAGCGGCCCCTCCTCTTTCCGGCAGCCATATCGTTTGCCGCTGCCATTGCCTGCGCGGCCCTGATCATGACGGCGAGCACTTATCTGGTGGCCGCCGCCGGCATGCTCCTTGGCACCTTCCTGCCCGGCCTCTGGCTGATGCGCCGGGAACCGCGGGACGTGGTGTAGGTCCATGGCGGATTTCAATTCCTCCGACCTTGATGACGTCATTCATGGGCGCATGCGCCTCGGGCTGATGGCGTATCTTGCCAGCGTCCACAGTGCGAGCTTTGGCGAGCTGAAGGAGCGCACCGGCGCGACGGACGGCAATCTCTCCACACACCTCAGAAAGCTTGAGGAAGCGGGCTATGTCGCCATCACCAAGCGCTTCGTGGACCGCAAGCCGCGCACCGATGCCGCGCTGACCGAGGCCGGGCGCAAGGCCTGGATAGCCTATCTCGATGATCTCAAGAAGCTGGTCGGAGACTGATCAGGCCGGGAATACGAGCGGCGCAAGGAAGCTCGCCAGCATGGCGATAATAGGTGCGGCCACGATATTGATCCGGAAGCCCGCCTTGATCATCTGCCCCATATTGACGGCGCCGCTGGCATAGACGACGGCATTGGGCGCGGTGGCTACCGGCAACATGAAGGCGCAGCTTGCCGCCAGCGCCACCGGCAGGATGAGGTGTTCGGCCGGCACGTTGGCCGCTGCCGCCACTCCGCCAAGCACCGGCAGGAAGGCGGTGGTCGTCGCCACGTTGGAGGTAAGTTCGGTCAGGAACACGACCATGAAGGCGAGAATCAGCACCACGATGGGTAGTGGCAGGGCCGCCACGATGGCGAGGTGCGATCCGATCCACGCCGACAGTCCGGTGGCGTCCATCGCATAGGCGAGCGACAGCCCGCCACCGAACAGGATCAGCACGCCCCAGGGCAGGCGCTGCGTCGTTTCCCAGTCCATCAGCGCCTTGCCGCCATTTGCCTTCCCGCCCGCCGGGATCAGGAACATGGCGAGTGCGCCGGCCATGGCGATCTGCATGTCAGAAAGGCTCGGCGTCACCGGCAGTCCCGCGGCGGATGCCAGCCAGGACAGGAGCGGATTCCAGCCAAAACTGATGTCCGGCAGGCCGATGAGCACGCCCGGCAGTTCCCGGCCCATCCAGAGCACGGCAACCGTGCCGAAGGCCAGTGCCACGCGTTTTTCCGGCGTGGTCATGCGCCCCAGCGCGGCGCGCTCGGCGAGGATCAGGGCATGGCCCTCCCCGCTGCCGGCGCGCGATGGCACCTTGAAGGCAAAGCGGGTCAGGATGATCCAGGCGGCCGGGATGATCAGGGCGGCGGCCGGCAGGCCCAGCATCATCCATTCGGGAAAGCTGATCGAGCGCTCTGCCGTGCGCTCCAGATAGCCGATGGCGATAAGGTTGGAGGGTGTGCCGACCGGCGTCGCCAGCCCGCCAATGGATGCCGAGTAGGCAATCGCCAGAGCCAGCGCGGGCGCGAACATCTTCGTGTCGACGCCTTCCTTCTCCACCGCTTCGGCAACTTTCAGCGCGATGGGGATCATCATCAGCGTGGTGGCGGTGTTGGAGATCCACATCGACAAGACACCCGACGCGATCATGAATCCGAGCAGCATGAGCGAGGGGCGCGAGCCGAACCACGCCACCACGTTGAGCGCGATCCGGGCGTGCAGGTTCCACTTCTCGATGCCGAGCGCGATGATGAACCCGCCAAGCAGCAGGAGCACGATCGGGTCGGCATAGGGCACGGCCGCCTCGCGCACGCTGACAATGCCAAGGAAAGGAAAGAGCGCGACCGGCACCAGCGCCGTGGCGGCTATCGGAATGGCTTCCGTTGCCCACCAGCTGGCCATCATCAGTGCCAGTGACAGGCACAGCCAGGCTTCGCGCGAGACGCCTTCAGGCACGGGGATGAGCTGGACGATGACCGCCAGCGCCAGACCCGTGACAAGACCTACCCGCCGGGCGCTCCAGCCCTTGCCCATACTGTCTCTCCCCGCAAATCGCCGCGCCGCTTGCGGGCGCTTGAAAGGGTGCAGTTAAGCCGGATCGGAGCCGTCAGGGCAACAGCGGGCGTTAGGCTAGTGCCCGCTCACGCCCGCCTTCAGTACGAAGCGCCGGTCGCAATAGCCGCACTCGACGAAGTTCTCATCGCCCATGTCGTACCAGACACGCGGGTGGCCAAGCGCGCCGCCGCCGCCATCGCACATCACGCGCTTGGAAGTAACCTCGATCACTTCGGGCGGCGGAAAGCCGGCTGGCGCCGCTACCGGTGCCTTGGACTTCTTCGCCGGAGATTTCGCGCGTGTGCTGGCCATCACAGTATCCTTGCGGCAGTTGAGGCGCGGCCCGGCGTGGACGCCCGGCAGGAAGCCTCCTAAGTTCGCTCCTGCTTTAGTTTTACCCGCTGCGTGCGTCAATCGCCGCCCCGCGAGGCGGACGCGCTCATCAAGGCCACAGGACATGACACAGCCTAACCTGCCTGAACATGCCATCATCGCCGAAGGCCTGGAGAAAACCTATGCAGGTTCGAAGAAGCGTCCGGCCAAGCAGGCGCTGAAAGGCATCGACCTGAAGGTGCGCCGCGGCTCCATCTTCGGCCTGCTGGGACCCAATGGCGCGGGCAAGTCGACCTTCATCAACATCCTTGCCGGCCTTACCAACAAGACCGGCGGCACGGCCAGTATCTGGGGCCATGACATCACGTCTGCCTCGCGGCAGGCGCGCGCCTCGATCGGGGTGGTGCCGCAGGAAATCAACATGGACGTGTTCTTCACGCCCTTCGAGACGCTGGAGCTGATGGCCGGCTTCTACGGCGTGCCCGCCGCCGAGCGGCGCTCGGACGAATTGCTGGAGGTGATGGGGCTCAGCGACAAGCGCAATGCCTATGTGCGCCAGCTCTCCGGCGGCATGAAGAGACGGTTGCTGATCGCCAAGGCCCTCGTCCACAACCCGCCCGTGCTGGTGCTCGATGAGCCGACCGCAGGCGTCGACATCGAGCTGCGCCGCCAGCTCTGGGAGTATGTGGTGAAGCTGAACCAGCAGGGCGTCACCATCGTGCTGACGACCCACTATCTGGAGGAAGCCCAGGAGCTCTGCGACGACATCGCCATTATCGACCAGGGCAATGTCGTTGCCTGCGAACCCAAGCACAGCCTGCTGCGCCGGCTGGACCGCAAGACACTGGTCATTGAAGCGGAAGGTCCGCTCAGCGCGCTGCCGGCAGGGTTTGAGGGGCTGGATGCCAGCTTGCGCGACGGCGCGCTGGCAATAACGTACCGGGCAGGCCAGGTTTCCGTCGGCGATCTCATCGCCCGGTTCAACGAGAGCGGGCAGCGCATTCGCGATCTGAGAACGGAAGAACCCGATCTGGAGGATGTTTTCCTCGCCCTGACCTACAATGCCGGGCAGAATGGCCCTCAGGAGGCCGCGCGCTGAACTTGCGCGGAAGCGGCCCGGCAACCGGGAGACCCGGCCATGATGCGCTTCTTCAAGGCAGTTGGCGCTGCCAGCCTTTCCGGCATGGGCCTTCTGGCCGCACTGATAGTGATCATCCAGATCCGGCCTGTCTCCACGGCCGGGTGGATCGTGCTGGTCCTGCTTGTGCTCGCGGCCTTCGCGACGGCGCTGGTCGCTTATCGCTGGATGATGGGCGCGGAGTTCTACCCCAAGGATGCGGAAGGCTCCCACGGGGAAGGCTACGCCACCGGGGTGGGGTTTGGGCGGGCATCCCAGCGGCGCCGCCGCGATGAAGATGATGACCCGGACGCATCCATGCGGCGCGGGTCAGGTGTGGACGATGCCGGTGATGGCGACGGGCTGCTATAAGGCATGAGCCACTATTAATTGTTATACATATACAACAAAACGCTTGTGGTCTGCATTGCATAGGCGTATAGCAGGACCGGCCATCTGATCCGGCTGGCGCTCGAAAGTCCTGATACGCATGAGCTCGCCCATCTATAACCGCCTGCCCGTGCTGCGCGCAGAGCGCGGCCTGTCGCGCAAGGCGCTGGCGGACGCGGTAGGGGTCAATTTCCAGACCATCGGCTATCTGGAGCGCGGCGATTACAGCCCGTCGCTCGAACTGGCGCTGAAGCTCTCGGAATACTTTGAACTGCCCGTCGAGATGATCTTTTCCTTGCGGGAGTTTCAACCGCTGTCGAGCCTGGCAGCGAAAGGGGGACAATAGTGTCGTTCTATCTGAGAACCGCGAAGGGCCGGATCCCGCAACGCAGCCGTGCCAGCATGCGGCTGGCAACGAGCATTATTCTCACCGGCTATCCGCTTGGCGCGCTGATCGCCCTCAACTCCGGCCTGGCAGGCGAGGGCGGCGCAGCCTTTGCGCTCTACCTGACCGGGATTGCCGCCATCGTCATTGCCCTATCCGCGTTCTTCTACATCGCACCGTCCTACATGCAGCGCATTGTCGGCGAGCAACCCGGCGAACTGGACGAGCTGGAACGGGATCTTCGCCAGAGAGCCTATGCCTTTGCCTATCACGTGCTGACAGGTCTGGTGGCGGCCTCCATCTTCTACCTGGCCGTCGCCAACGACGATACGCGCCTGACCTTGTGGACGCCGGACAGCTACACGCACTGGAACACCATTTTCTGGGGAGTGCTGCTCTACTGCTTCACCCTGCCCACGGCCTATCTGGCCTGGACGATGCCGGACATCGCGCACGAGTTCAGTGAAGAGGAGGCCGGTGCCGAACCGGCGCGCAAGCCGCGGGCGCGCTGGTGGCTGTGGGGCCTGATGGTCGCCGGCGGCATTGGCGGCTTCATTCTGGCCCGCCTGATAACCTAGCTCTCCTCCGGCAGCCGCGGTGCCTGGTTCGGGTCGAGCCGGGCAAGATCCGCGCTGTTCATTACCGCACGCACCTGGGCCGCGTAGCTTTCGCCGCTGTCGGCATACGGCCCGACAAACCCGACCAGCGCAGGCCCGGTTACAGCTTCGCCGGCATGACGCAGACGGGCACGCTCGGCCCGGAAAGCGGCAAAGTCTCGATGGGTGTTGAACACATCCACATACTCGGCCGCTGCTGCGCTGAGGCTGGCAAAGCGCCCTTCGCGCGGCATGCGTCCGTAGAGGGCATTGCGCTGCAGGGCCGTGGCACTGCCGCCCCAGCCTGTCGCGAGCGCGGCCTGGGCCGCCGCGAGCGAGGGCGGCACCACATCCACGCGTGCCAACAGATCGTCGAGATCATTATAGCGTCCGCCATAACGGCGCGCGAGCGTGTCGCGGCGAGCCTGCTGGGGAAGGCTGAGGGGAATGCCTGCCTCGATCTGCGCACGCATGACCAGAAGCTGTTCGCGATCCTCCAGGATGGCGTCGTTCTGTGCGGTGACCAGTCCCGCCGCGACACGGGCGAACACCGCCCTGCGCTCCGCCGGCTCAAGACCGTCCCAGTCCGCCGGGAAACTCTCCAGCCGCACAGCGCCGGACACCCCTTCGGGGCCGAGGGCTGCCAGCAATTCCTGCACATTGAGCGGGGCCAGAGGTGGCGCCTCCTCGTCCCGTCCGTTCACCCCGAAAGAGACCACCGCGCTGGCCAGGGTGAAGCCCACCGCCACCGCAGCCACCATTCCCGCATTGGCCAGATTGCCGCCACGCGCGAGCGGCGGTGCGACATTGAACAGGCGCGCCACCGGACCGGCCGTCCAGCCCTGGATGACCAGCGAGGCGATCACGACGGCAAACGCCGCCGAGAAGTAAAGGTTGGCATTCTCCACACCCGCCAGCACCGGGAAGGCACCGAGGAAGATCGGCACCGCACCGCGCAAACCCATCCAGCCGATAAAGGCGCGTTCATTGATCCTGAAACGCTCCGGCGCCAGACACACCAGAACCGCCACCGGCCGGGCAATCAGAATGAGCACGAAAGCAATACCCAGCGCCGGCAGGGCCACTTCGGCGGCATGGCTCGGCGTCACCAGAAGGCCCAGCATCAGGAACAGGCCGATCTGGGCGATCCAGGCAAGACCATCGGAGAAGCGGGCCGTCGCCTCGGCTGCCCGGCGCCTGGGGGCCGACGCCATCGCCACGCCGGCAAGATAGGCGGCGAGGAAGCCCGATCCGCCTGTCACCTCGGCAAAGGCAAACAGGAAGACCGCAGCGGCGGAGGCGAAGATCGGGTAAAGCCCGATAGGCAGGCCGACCTTGCGTTCGATCAGGGCAATGGCGCGCCCGCCGAACCAGCCGATCAGGCCGCCGGCAACAATAGCCCATACGATGGACAGCGTTGCGATGAGCGGATCCGGAACGCCCTGGCCGGTCAGCCAGGCAACAAAAGTGACCACCAGGATCACCGCCATCGGATCGTTGAAGCCGGATTCCGCCTCCAGCGTGGTCGCCACGCGCGGGCGCGCCCTGATATCCTTGCCGGCGATCAGCATCAGCACGGCGGCCGCGTCGGTGGATGACACGATGGCCCCCATCAGGGCTGCTTCGACCCAGCCGAGGCCGAACAGGTATTTCGCAGCCACGGCGGTGATCCCCGCTGTAATGATCACGCCGATTGTGGCGAGGCTGAGCGCCGGGCGCAGCACGCTGCGCAGGCGGCGCAACTTGGTGCCCAGACCACCATCAAACAGGATCAGCGCCAGCGCGAGCGAGCCAAACAGATAGGCCGTGTCGTGGGCATGAAAGGCAATGCCGCCCGGACCTTCCTCACCCGCGAGCATTCCGATGACCAGGAAGATCAGCAATAGCGGGGCCCCGGCCTGCCGCGTCGCGGCAGCCCCTGCAATGGCCAGCAGGACGAGGCCTGCTGCCGCCAGCAAGATGAATTCGGAGGTACCCATGGTGTGCGATATATGGCCTGGCCCGCCCACATGGAAGCACGCACGCAGCGGATCGCCCGCCACAATGCACACCTGCCTGCCGGACGGGCTGCGGCAATCACCTGATGCACAGCGGCCGGGCGTCACGGTATAGGGATGCGGGAACGGGCACGGCTCCGGTTCCTATCTGACCGCCGGATACGCCAGTGCGGCTTCTCTCCATTGAACAGGCGCGCGCAGCCCTGTAAGAGAGCGCTTCGATGCACCCGTAGCTCAGCTGGATAGAGCGCTGCCCTCCGAAGGCAAAGGTTAGGGCCGTCTGCGCTCTCTAACGAAGGATTTTATACTCTAAATACAAGTGTTTATCAAGCTGCTTGTGATCCGACCAAACGGCCGAAATCGCCCGCGGAAGCACCACGGAAGCAGCAGGACGCAAATTCCCGCGTAGGTTGGAGTGGCCCCGGCAAGGTCGATCGAGGCATGAAATCGCGACGTTGACCGCGCCGAACATTCCGAATACGCGACCCACGACGCACCCGTAGCTCAGCTGGATAGAGTGTCGCCCTCCGAAGGCGAAGGTCACAGGTTCGAATCCTGTCGGGTGCGCCATTTTCCTTCACAAAATCAGATGCTTGCGAGTTCTTCGCGCCTAGCTGCGCGCGGCCTGATTTGAGGGCGCGGAAGCACGTCGGCGTTTGGTGCCCCGAATAATCCACACATTCCAAGGCACTAGGCCAATGCTCGCGGAAGCGTGGGAGAGCGGCGGGCGCGCGGCGGCGGCCAATGCGCAGCACGTTCGCGTTTGCTCAATCCGGCAGCGCGCCATACTCTGGCGACAGGGCGGTACGCGCCGCCCTGGGGAGTAGAGACCCCGAGACTACCGTGCCGGCGTCGGCCGTAACGACGCCGATCCTCGACCTATGCGGTCGGGGAGCCTGCGGCGTATGTCCAGGCTCCTCGGAGCTAAAGGCCGCAGGACCGGGTAGTCTCGGTTTTTCTACCTCCCCGATCACCAGGGGTTTGAGGAGGCTGTTTGCGGGGGCGCACCGCAGACGACGCCCCTCCGGACGCATCGTGATGAGTGGGAAGCCTCGGGCAGGACGGGTGCGCCGTTCCGCGCAGCCGGCACACACGGGTTCAAGCGACGCGCAGTGCAACGGCGACGCGCGCGGAACCAATGCGATCGACCGGCAGATCGGTCAGAAGCTCCGGGCCCGCCGGCTGCTGCTCCGCATGAGTCAGTCCGAGCTTGCGCATGCGAGCGGCGTGACCTTCCAGCAGATTCAGAAATACGAGCGCGGCTCGAACCGCGTCTCCGCCAGCCGACTGCACACGCTCGCCGGAGCCATGCACACACCCGTCGCCCATTTCTTTGAAGGCATCGCCCCTTCCGCGACCGCCACGCGCGCGCCGGCGACCAGCGAGCTCGTCGAGAAATCGCTTGCGACGCCGGAGGGACGCGAACTCGCCTTGCTGTTCGCCACCATCCCCAGCCTCAAGGTGCGCAAGCGTGTCGTCGATCTCGCAAGGGCCGTGGTCGAGGTGGCGTGGCCACCTCCGCCTTCCGAATAGCCGGACCAGACGGGGTAAGCTTTCCCTTGCCGTCGAGCCCCAGTTGAGCTGGGTGTCCCTACATTTCTTGGACAACACCAAGGTTAGCCGCGAAATCGCGCATGTGGCCATGAAGCGCGCGCATGAATAAGGCGTCGCTGAGCCTTTTCGCACAAGGCGCCAGGCGCCCTTTGAGGGGGTGCTTCAATCGCGGTGGCGCAACGCTTCGACCAAGGCGACGAATGCCGGGGACGATTGGCGGCGGCTCGGATAATAGAGATAGTAGCCGTCCCAGAATGGAGACCAGGGTTCGAGCACACGTCTGAGGCGCCCTTTCGCGATATAGGGCAAAGCGATCTCTTCCGGCACGTAGGCGACGCCCAACCCCGCAAGCGCCGCTTCGAGAACATGGAAGATGTTGTTGAAGACGAGCTGGCCTTCTACGCGGATTTTGATCTCGCGTCCCTTGTCTTCAAATTCCCAGGCATAGAGACCGCCTGATGTCGGAAATCGGTAATTGATGCAGGCATGCTGCATCAGATCCTGCGGCTTTTCGGGTTCGGGACGATCCGCGAAGTAGGATTTGGCGCCGACGACGGCGAAACGAAAATCCGGCCCGATGCGCGCCGAGATCATGTCCTTCGCAAGCTGCTCGCCCATGCGCACGCCGGCGTCGTAGCGTTCGGTGACAATATCCGAAAGGCCATTGTCGAGCAAAAGCTCGACCTTGATGTCGGGATACTTGGGAAGAAACTTCTTCAGCTTCGGCCACAGCACGCTGCTGATCGCATAGTCGGACGCTGTGATCCGAATGGTCCCGGCCGGCTTGTCTCTCAACGCGCTCAGGGCGTCGATTTCAGTCTCGATCTGATCGAAATGAGGGCCGATGCCATCGAGGAAGCGTTGCCCGGCCTCTGTCGGGGACACGGCCCGAGTCGTGCGCATGAGCAGGCGCACGCCAAGGCGAGCTTCGAGCTGGCGCATGGAATGGCTCAATGCAGACTGGGAGACCCCGAGCTTGGCCGCGGCTCTGGTGAAGCTGCGCTCCCGGGCCACGGCCACGAAGGCCGTCAGGTCATTGATGTTTTCACGCGGCACTCATGACCCTCTCTCATGGAAACAGGCTCACTATACTCGACATGTCCGCGGATACAGCAGTCGGTCGGTTCGCGGGGGCGGAAGTCGCTGGGAGCGCTGTCCTCTCGTTCAATCCTGGCAGCGAATGGACAGAGCGGGTCGATAGGCGACGCATCGCCTGGAGCTTCACCCAGAAGTAAGACGCCCGGGGATCAATCGCAGCCGTCGCGCCTGCATCTCGAGTTCAACGACGGGCGGAAACCTGCGTCGAAGACGGTCTTTTCGTCACGGCTGTCTTAGACAATGAGATGCTCTTCGAAGAAGGCTTGCAGCTTGTCGAACGGGATCACGTCAAGCTTGTCGTAGAGATCGGTGTGGTTGGCGCCGGGGATGATCATCAACTCCTTCGGCTCGGCCGCAGCCGCGAACGCGGTCTGGCTGAAGTAGAGCGAGTGCGCCGCTTCTCCATGGATGAACAGGACCGGGCGCGGCGAGATTTCCGCGATGTAGGTCAGGATCGGCAGGTTCATGAACGACAGCGGCGTGGTGATCGTCCAGGCGTTGCCCGAGTTGACCGCGCGCGGATGGTAGCCGCGCGGCGTCATGTAATAATCATGGTACTCGACCAGGAACTGCGCCTCGCCGCCGTGCAGCACATTGTAGGGCGGCTGGTAGGCCGGGGCGCCATTTTCCGCGTCCGTCCAACGCTGCCGGCTCAGTTGCTCCAGCGTCTGCGTGCGCTGCTCGAGGGTGACGCTGTCGTTGTAGCCCTTCGACATCGCGCGCGTCATGTCATACATGGTGCTGGCGACGACGGCCTTGACGCGCTTGTCCGAGGCACCGGCGCTCAACGCCATGCCGCCCCAACCGCAAATGCCGATCACGCCGATCCGCTCGCGATCGACTTCAGGCCGCAGGCCGATGAAATCTACAGCCGCGCTGAAATCCTCGGTGTTGATGTCCGGCGAAGCGACATTGCGCGGCTCGCCGCCGCTCTCGCCTGTGTAGGACGGATCGAACGCCAGGGTGACGAAGCCGCGCTCGGCCATGGTCTGCGCATAGAGACCGGACGACTGCTCCTTCACCGCGCCGAACGGGCCGCTTACGACGATGGCCGCCAGCCTGGCGCCGCTGCGGGTTCTCGGCAGATAGAGGTCGCCCACCAGCGTGATGCCGTAGCGGTTCTTGAAGCTGACCTTTTCGTGGTCGACTCTCTCGTTCCTGGGAAAGGACTTGTCCCATTGATCTGACATGGCTTGGGCCTTTGCTGTGGACGTGTTGAGAAGCGAACCGGCGCTGAAGGCGACCACGCCCGCGCCGGTGAGTTTCAGCAGATCGCGCCGGCCGAATTGCTGGTCGGCAGGCTGTGCCGTCATCGTCTCGGGTCTGTTCTGCCCGCTCATGACGCGCTCCTTATCTTGGTCGTTCCCCGGCTGTTACGTGGTCTGCCCGTGCCGCCGGCTATGACGAAGGCGATTTGTCCTGCGTGTTCCTGCGCCATGGGACACTCCTTCCTAGATGCACCGTTTCGGACAACCGATCGGAGCTCTTTGGCGACAGCCGGTTGAGGCCGACGCATGAAAGGCGGCTGAGATCGCTTCCTGCCAGATAGGGGTCTTGGCGTCCTGTGATTAGGCAGCGCGATGCGCATGCCATCATGAGTTCTGCTCATCAATGATGTCCCCGCTGGCGGCGCGATTGGTGAGGCATGCTCATGGTCCACCGCGCGACCGGCGTGCAGAAGGGCGCTGCGCGCCCTAGCCGCCTAGTGCGTCGAGCTTCGCCTTCATGAAGTCGATCTCCTGCTGCTGGCCCGCACGAATGCCATCACACAGCGCAACGATCTCGGGGTCGCGGATGTCGGCTCGGTCGCACATCAGGATCGCTCCGGCATGGTGTGGGATCATCGAGCGCAGGAACTCGCGATCGTCGATCGCGGTTTGGCCGCGAATGAGCGCAAAGGCGCCGACGAGCACCAGGATGCTCGCAAAGCCGAGAAGGAGATTCCAGATGCGGCTCGGATACATCGAACGCATGAGCAACAGCTCAAACGCGACCATCGGCGAGGCCATCAGAAAGGCCATGTAGAGCTGGTTGCGATTGGGGATCACGTTCCCGAACCGGTCGACCATCGCATACATGAGCACGTACATCGCGATCACATGCAGCACGAACATCGCGCCGAGCATGAGATAGGGACGCAGGCCGTTGCGCCCCGCATGGGGCGAAGCGTGTGTGGGTTGATCGTTATGGGACATATGCGGGCTCCTTGCTGCGGCGAGAGCCGCTTTGGCGGATCAACGCTCGCGGGGGTGAGATAGCCGGACGGGCGCCCGGCCGGACTCGGCCCCAACCGAGGGCTTCAATGCACATTCTCATAGGCCCACGGGCGGCGGGAGTGTGCCGAGGATCGCCACCAGCACAAGCAGTACAAGGCCTGCCGCGAACTCCGCGCCGATGCTGACGCGCAGCGCGCGCAAGGGCGCTTCCGTCTTTCCCTCCCCGGCCAGGACGAAAGCAGGGGTCAAACGGAATCGATTGGCGCCCGCGAGCGCCAGCATCGCGACAAAGAGGATGAGCTTGGCGATCAGCACCCGGCCATAAGGTGTTTCGCCAAGCGACGGGATGTTGCCGAGCCCGACCAGCGCGAGGCCGTTCACCAGCCCGGTCGCGACCAGCAGCGCCACGGCGAGCGTCCCCACGCGCGCGAAGCCGGCGAGCGCCTGGGCGAGGGCGCCATCGGTGCGCGGCCCCAGGAACAGCAAACCCGCAAACGCCGCCAGCGCGCCGATCCAGATCGAGGCGGCGAGCAGATGCACGATGTCGGATGCAAGGTGGAGCAAGTCGCCGGTGGCCCCGGCGTGCCCCGTCCAGGCGAAGGTCGCGTTGACAAAGGCGGCCAGCAACGCTGCCGCAAGCCAGCGCGTCCGTCCGGGCATGGACATGACGAGCACGAGGATCAGCAGCGCGGCGCCAGCGCCGCGTGCGACGATCGCCGCGCCCAACGGCAAACCGAGCACGGCCGCGAGCGCATCCACGTTCAAGGCGGCTTCGAGCGAGCCGGCCATCATCGCGGTCTGCGCGACGAAAGCGGCCGGCGCAGCGATGAGCAGCACCGAGGCCGCCGCGAGAACTGCCCGGCGCGGCCAGGTCAAGCCGAGGCCGTCCACGGCGGGGCTGTAGAGCAGGAAGGCCGGCACGCCCAGCGCCACCGCCGCAGCGGCGTATTGCACGCCCCGCAGCACGATGACGCAAAGCTCGATCACCTCAGCGCACGGTGAAGGCGAAAGATCCGGTCATTCGATGCCCGTCGCCGGACGCGATGCGCCAGTTGAGGGTGTATCGTCCGGCGGCGAGCGGCCGCGCGGGAATCCCGACGAGCGACTTGCGGTCCTCACTTGCGCTGGTGCGCGCCTCGACCGCGGCGCCGGCGGCATTGACGATCTCGAAACTGGAGAATGCGGGCACGAATGTATCGCTGAATCTCAGCGTGATCTGGCCCGGCGCGGCGACCGTGGCGTTCGCCGCCGGTGACGATGACACAAGCTCGACATGGGCGAGAGCCGCCGGCGCGGCGAAGATCAGCGCGGCGGCGGCGAACAGGGCTTGGACAAGGCGTTTCATAGGCTTCACTCCGATCGAGGATGAGGGTTTCTGTCCTTCCATACGCGGCTGGCGCCACCGCCCCTCATCCGTCAGCGACGTCGGCCGAGTCAAACCCGTGCGATCGTCCCGCCACCGCGGCGCAAGCGCTCAATGGTGGTCGTAGAAGCCCACGTCCCGAATGTTGTTCCAGCTATCGTTGGTGTGACAGGCGCCGCATTGCTCGACCTCGGCGCGGCGGCCGGCCACACGCCGAGAGACCATCTCGAAATGGCCCATGTAATGGCTGGGCGGGGCCTGGTGACATTGGGCGCATTGCGTCGAATTGACGGACGGATGGCGAAAGTCGGGGACGCTCCAGCTCTCAACGGTGTGGCAGGAACTGCACGTCGTCCCGAACTGCCCCTCATGGGGGTCGCGATAGGAATGGCAACTGGCGCAGTTGAGGTCGCCCACCCGTGGTCGCGAACCCGCCTCGCGAGGCGCCGTTCCCGCCCACAGCGCATGCGCCGGCACGCTCCAGAACCGCTCGACGAGGAGGGCGTCGTGATCCATCCTGACGATGCCGCGATCACCCTCATGCTCGACGTGGCAGCTCGTGCATTCGCGCGCTGCGGCGTGAAATCGCGTCGACTGCATGCTGCCGAAGTCGGTGTTTGCGTGGCAGGACATGCAGGTTGCCGCCTCGACGCCTTGATGAGGCGTGTGGCAGGTCTCGCACTGATCCGCGAATTGCTGGTGCGCGCGCGAGAGCGGCCCCGGATTGACCATTCCGCGCCACCCGCCCACGGCGCCGCTCCCCCCTGAATGCACCATCAGCGGTATGATCACCGCCACCAGCAGGAGGGCCGTGAAGAAGCCGGCATAGAGGAACGCGCCGCGCTTCATAACCAGCGCAGCCCGTAAAAGAGCGCGGCCCAGATGTGCAGGATCAGGAACAGATAGAGGATCGCGGCGACGGCGATATGGACCTTGCGCCACTTGCGAAGCAGGTCATTGACCGCGGCCTCGGCCCGCACGGCATATTCGACGTCGACGATTGCCCCGGCCAACTGCGCGCGCCGACCGGCCAGCTTGTCAGGCTCGAATTCGTCCGGAATGAAGAAGAACCCCAACAGGCGATCGCGCCAGGTGCGCGGCGCGATCGGCTCGGCCTCATCGGGCGGAAGCTCCCCATAAGCCGACTTCAACGACGCCAGCTCGGCATTGCGCCCGCGCGCAGCCCTCGCCAGCTCCCCGAGGAGGTAGCGCCCGGTGAACCCGGTCACGACAATCAGGAGCATTACGCCCGTCAGCGCGACGCCGAGCGGGCTCTCGAACTTGTGGGCGGCATGGACGAGGCCCAGGATCGGCGCGAGCACGCCGGCATAGATGTGGAGCGAGAGCAGCGTCCGCGTGCTGACCCGCGGAGTCATCCAGGCGTTGACCGCCGGGATGCGCTTTGCGGCCACGTAAAGGAGCGGCACCAGCATGAGGAGTGCGGCGAAGATCCCGATCAGGCTGCCTAAAAGGCTACCGGGAAAGCGCGGCGACGCATGGAAGACAAAGCCAAGCGGGAACAGAACCAGCAGCGTGACAAGGATGGCGACCAGCGCGCCGCTGCGCTCGCGCATCAGGCTTCCACAACCAGCGGGCCGCCGGTGCTCCTTGATTGACAGGCGAGAACATAGCCGTCCGCAGCGTCGGCTGGATCGAGTCCTGTGTCGACGTCCATCGTCACCTCGCCTTCAAGCAGGCGCGTGACGCAGATCCCGCAATCACCGACCCGGCAGGCATAGGGAATGTCGATCCCCGCTTCCTCCGCAGCCTCCAGCACCGTTTGGCCGGCGGGCAATGCGGCGGCGACGCCCGAGACCGCGAACGTAATGGTCGTCGCGGCGACCTCAGCGCGGGCTTGCGCAGGGGGTCGTGCGACCGCGTTCTCGGTCGTCACGGCCCCTGGCGCGTCCTCGGCGGGCAGCGAGGCGGGCCCGAACGCCTCGCTGTGAATCTGCGCCTCGGGAACGCCGAGCTCCACCAGGAGCGCGCGCACCGCCGCCATCATCGGCGGCGGCCCGCACAGATGGATGCGTCGTTGGGCGAGATCGGGGACGGCCGTGGTGAGCGCCTCTTTCGTGATCATGCCCGTCGGGCCTGGCCACGCCGCGCCGGCGGCGTCCTGCATCGTGGCGAAGACATGCACTCTGTCGTGCAGGCGCGCCAACCGCTCGATCTCGTCGCGAAACACGAACTCGTCGGGCGATCTGGCGCCATAGACAAAGAAAATATCGCCCGGCCAGGCGATGTCGGTCAGGTAGCGCAGCACCGACATCATCGGCGTTATGCCCACGCCGCCGGCGATGAGCACGATGCTGTCGGCGTCGGAGCCGTTGAAGGTGAACTTGCCGAACGGGCCGGTGAGCTTGAGGAGATCGCCGGTCTCGACATGGTCATGCAAGTAGCGGGAGACGACGCCATGCGCCTCGCGCTTGACTGTCAGCTCGACATAAGCGCGCTGTGAGGGGGAGGACGCGATCGTATAGGAACGCCGCGCTGTCTTTCCGGGTTCGAGTTCGACTTCGACCTGGAGGAACTGGCCGGGCAGGAAATCGAACGGCAAATGGCCGCCGGAGGGCGCGACCAGCCGATAGGTTTCGATCGTCGGCGTCTCGCGGATGATGTGCGCGACCTTGAGCTGTCCGCTCCAAGGCCGGGCGCGCTGCGACCCACGAGCGCCGGACGGCGGCGCATTGGCGGCGGGCATCGCCGGGCGGGGACCGCCGCGCGCATCCGCCGCCCCTCGCAGCGAAACTCCCGCCACGGCCTCTGCGGAGCTTCGCACCAGCGCACGCACCCGCGACGCGCGCGCGACCTGCAACATGAGCAGGCCGGCGGACATCAGCGCCAGAATGGTCATGAACAGCAGATGGGCCGGGGACGCGCCGAACAGGTGTCGGCTCGCATCGCCCTCCATCGGCAGGGCGGCCATGCCCATTTCCTCGCGAAACCAGTTCAGCGCGACGTGCTGCGGCGGCATCCCGTCTGCGAGTGCGGCCCGAACGGCAGATCCGCTTTCAAACAGCTCAAGACCTTCGCGCATCTGGTCGGTCGCCAGACGCGCCTCGTCGGTCGTGCCGGCGCGGTCGGCGCCCGCGATGCCGCGATGGAGCAGAGCCAGTCCCTGATGAATCCGCATGTCGACTTCGCCGGCGAGCCGATGGCGGTCATCGTCGCTGAGCGCGGGCAATCCGATGAGGCGCGGATAGAATTGATCGACTTGTCGCCGGTGATGTTCGCCTTCGCCCATCATTTCGGACATCATCTGCGCCATCGCGTCCGAGGATGGAGTGGGGATTTGCGATGGCGGCGGAGTGGCCGCTGGCATTGCGGGTGCGGCGTCCGTGGGTGGGTGATGAGCGCTATGATCGTCTTGAGCTTGCGCGCGCGCGCCGGTCGGCGCGAGCAACAGCGCCGCCGCGACGGCCAACGCGGCAGGAAGAGAAAGCTGGCTCACGAACCGAACACCTGCGTTCCTATTCGTGCTTCATGCCACCCTGCATTGGCGGCTGCTGGGCCGGCTGTTGGGGCGGTGCGGCACCATGCGCTGGCGGGGACGGGGCCGCTGTTCCGCCCGGATGCGCACCCCTTTGCGCGTTATGCTCCTCTTCCATGCGCATATGATCCATCCGCAGGCGATGATGCTCTTCCATCATCTGATGGTTCGCCGGATCGCCGCCGGCGCCCATCTCATGCTGGTCATCGTCATGCGCGCGCGACCCGTTCGCGGACCCCGCCGCGTTCGGATCTGGCGCACCGGCGCCGGCCGGCGCGGCGACGTTCTCGGGCGGGGCCGGCTGCTCATCGCTGGAGGCGTTGCAGCCGGTCAGGCCGACCACCAGCACCGTCGCCGCCGCTATCCACGCGCCGCTTGGCCGCTTGCCGTTCAAATGAGCCATCGCCTGTCTCCCGAGGTCTATCAGCCTCTTGTTGTTGTTGGCCTCTTGTGGTTGCGGTGTCCTTGCGCCGGGGCCGCGACGAGCCGGGTTCGCCCGACCGCATTCGCTTCCATCGCCTGGAGACGACGATTGCAGCCGGTCTGACGAACCCTGCGACCCGTCAGTTGGTCCCGGCGGGCGCGGGCTGCGAGAGAATCTGGCGGCAGCGGCGGTGCGTGAGGTTCATCGAGCTTGGACCTTGGCCCTTCACCTCAGCATGGCTGTGTCGGTCGCCGGTGCCCATGTCCTGCTCCATGGCCCGACAGGCCGCATATTCCTCCGGGGTCGCCTGCGTCGTGGCGCATGCGCCCAAGAACAGCAACGATCCCCCTGCTGCAATCAAAATCCCGAGCTTCATCATCGTCCCTTTCCGTGATTAACGCGCCTCGTCGCCCTTCGCGTCTCTCTCTCCCGCGTTTCTTCATTGTCTTCGCTTCGGGATTTGGCCCCGCGCAGACGGACCATAGACGCGCAAGGAGGTCGGTCTTTGACCTGCATCAAGTTTGCCCGCCGTTTCGAGCAGCCGGACATGACAACCACTGGTCAGAGCCCGCACCTCGCCCCGCCGCGACAATGTGCGCGACAACCACGTCGCTCTCGGGGGGAGGAAAACTTCAGAACCAAAGACGAACACCGGCCACGAACGTAGCGCCGCCCTCATCCTCACCATCAGAGCGGGCGTAGCGCGCCGTGCCGCCGAAACGGCGCTCCCAGGCGACGCCGATATAGGGCGCGAACTCGCGCACGATCTCGTAGCGCAGTCTTAGTCCGAGTTCGACATTGGTGAGGCCCGAACCAAGCCGGTCGCGGGGCACGTCCTGCGCTGACAATTGCAACTCCGCACGCGGCTGCAAGAGCAGCCGTTGGGTCAGGCGCAGGTCATGATACCCCTCGAAGCGCGCCAGGACATCGCCTCGATCGGAGAGGAACACTGTGCCTTCCAGCTCGAACCAATAGGGCGCCAGCCCCTCGACGCCGACCGCCGCATAGCTGCGCGAACGCTCGAAGTCATAGCGGACACCGGCCTGGAGATTCCAGTAGGGGTCGATCGCGCGGCTGTAGAGCACTTGCAGGTCGGCGCGATCGATGCCGCCGCGAAACGCGCCTTCACCCTCGCTCTTAATCGTGAGCTGGTTGATGTCGCCTCCAATCCAGGCTTCCATATCCCAATGGTAGCTGCCACCTTTTCCAGTGGCGCGATATTCGAGCAGATTGAACAAAACCATGCGGTTGATCGTGCCGCCATGCTCGCGCCGCTCGCCCGCACGGGCGCGCGCCATCTCCGAAGGAGAAAAGCTCCGATCCGCATAGAAATCGTCGGGCACCGGGGGCGGCGGAGCGTCGCCCGCCGGAAGGGCCGTGCCCGCAAGGCCATGTGATGGCGGGGCGCCTGTCTCACCATGTACTGCATGCGGGTCGGCCGCTGGCGTCGGCGCGCCGTGCCCCGCATGGGGATCGGCGGCCTGTGGGGGAGGCCTCTCTACGCCATGCCCGGCGTGAGGATCGACGGCGGGCGGTGGCGACGTTTGCGCACCGTGCCCAGCGTGAGGATCAGCGGCCGGCGGCGGCGACGTTTGCGAGCCATGCTCGGCATGAGGATCGGCCGGCTCCGCAGGCGGCGTCCGGGGCTCTGCGCGAGGCGGCGCACTGTGTCCGGCATGAGGGTCTTGGGCCGACTGCCCGCTTTGCGCAGGCGTCGGTGTGCCATGCTGGCCATGATGAGCTTGCGCGAATGCGGCCGGGGCGTGCGCGAGGGCCGCCGCCGTGGCAAGGGCGAGGATTCGGGCGCTCATCGGGCGTCTCCTTCGGGACGCACCGTGATCACCTGCATCATCCCCGCGTGCATGTGATAGAGCAGATGACAGTGAAACGCCCAGTCGCCAACCGCGTCTGTGGTCACGTCGAACGTGACCGAGCCGCCTGGCGCCACATTGACCGTATGCTTGCGCGGCGCGAACTCGGCATGGCCCGTCACCAGCTCGAAGAAATGACCGTGCAGGTGGATCGGGTGCGCCATCATCGTGTCGTTGACGAGCGTGATGCGCACGCGTTCGTCCTGCCGGAACGGGATCGGGTCGGGAAAGTCGCTGAACTTCACGCCGTCGAACGCCCACATATAGCGTTCCATGTTGCCGGTCAGATGGAGCTGGAGACTTCGGCTCGGCGCCCGGATGTCCGGGTTCCGGTCCAGCGCCATCAGATCGCGGTAGGTCAGCACCCGGTGCTCGACGCCGTCCAGGCCCTGGCCCGGTTCGCCGGTGCGGTCGACCGGCATCGGTGAGATCGACTGCACCGTCGGCGTGCGCGCCACGCCCGGCGCATTGGAGAAATCGCGCATCGAATGGCTCATCTCGCCGCCTGAGCCCGCGCCCGCTGCGGACGGCGGGCCGTGGCCCATCGCGCTGTGGTCGACGCCATCGCCTGCCTGGCCGTGGTCCATGTCGCCCATGCCCATGTCGCGCATGGTCGCGAGCGGGCGTTCTCGGAGCGCCGGGACCGGCGCCGTCATGCCCGCGCGCGGTGCGAGGGTCGCACGCCCCATGCCGGAGCGATCGCTGGCTTCCGCGACCAGCGTGTAGGCGCGATCCTCAGGCTCGACGATCACATCATAGGTCTCCGCGACCGTGATCTGGAACTCCTCCACCGGAACCGGACGCACGTTCAGTCCGTCGGCCTGAACCACGGTCATCCGCAGGCCCGGAATGCGCACGTTGAAGATCGTCATGGCAGCGGCATTGATGAATCTGAGGCGCACCCGCTCGCCGGCGCGAAAGAGGCCCGTCCAATTGTCCTGCGGGCCATGCCCGTTGATGAGGAAGCTGTAGGTCGATCCGGTCACGTCGGCGATGTCGGTCGGGTCCATGCGCATCGCGCCCCATTGAAGGCGCTCGCTGAGCGGCTGGTCGCGTCCGGCGAGAAGCCCGGCCACGGTCTGCCGCTGATGGTTGAAATAGCCGCCCTGCTGCTTGAGCCGTCGAAAGACGAGGTGCGGGTGCATCGTGCTGTAGTCGGAGAGCACGATTACATGCTCGCGGTCGTAGCGGATCGGATCTTCGCCGGCCGGATCGATGATCATCGGCCCGTAATGGCCGAGCTGCTCCTGCAAGCCCGAATGGCTGTGAAACCAATAGGTGCCCGACTGCACGATCGGGAATTCATAGACGAAGGTTTCGCCTGGGCGGATGCCGGGAAAGCTCACGCCAGGCACGCCGTCCATGTGCGCCGGGACAATGAGCCCATGCCAGTGGATCGAGCTGTCCTCGTCGAGCGCGTTGGTGACGGCGATGCGCACATTCTGGCCTTCGCGTAGCCGGATAAGCGGCGCCGGGATCGTCCCGTTCATGGCGATGCCGTGGCTGGTGCGCCCGTCGATGGTGATCGGCGCATGCGCGATGCGCATTGCGATCTCCTCGCCGCTGAGCACGGGCATGTCGGGGGCGATGCCGGCTGAGACCGGCTGCGCCCAGGCCGGGAACCAGCGCGCGAGTGCCAGGCTGCCGCCGGCCAGCGCTGCGCCGCGCAGCAATCCACGCCGGCCAATGGCGGATGAGGTCATGAGAATGGCCCTTCGTCGTTGGTTGTCCTGAAAGATACGCCGGCCCCGTCCTGGCCCCTCAGACTCTCGTTCAGTTTCTGCCGCGCACGATAGATTCGGGTTTCGACGCTCTTCTCGCTCACCCCGAGCAGGGCGGCAGTCTCGGCTTGCGACAAGCCCTCGACTGTGTGCAGCAGCAGCGCTTCCTTGAGGCGCGCCGGCAGTACCGCGATCGCCGCCATCACCAGCGCGAGCCTGCGCCGGTCGTCGAGCGCGACGTCCAGGGCGACGCTGTCATCGGCCAGCGCCTCGGCCGCGCCCAGTGGCAGCGCGCCCATGAGCATCCGGCGCACCGCGCGCCGGCGCGCCCAATCGCGGCACTTGTTGAGCGCGATGCGCGCCATCCAGTGACGGAACGGACGCCCCCGGTCATAGCGGTCGAGGGCGGCGAAAGCGGCGATGAAGGCTTGCTGGGTGACGTCGACCGCCTCGTCAGCATCGCCGACATGGCCGCGCACGATCCGATAGATGGCGTCGCGGTGACGGGCGAGCAATTGCGCATAGGCCGATTGACGTCCGGCAAGGGCCAGTGCGGCGAGCTCGCCATCCGTCAGGGGCCCTTCCGCCATGCCCCTAATTCTCCGATGTTGTCAGCGCCCTCTCGACGGCCTCGTCGAAACGCTGCGCCTGGTCGGGGCGCAGCACCGCCCGCATTTCGAAGATGTGCTCCAGCGTCTCCTTTTGGAGCTGGCCCATGATTTCATGCGAATGATCCACGGCCGCCGCCACTTGCGAGCCAAACCCCTGTTCGGCCCGGATCGCGGCGGCGAGGCGGGCGTTGTCGGCGCGCATGTCGAGTTCGAGGGCTTGGCGGCGCACGGCGAAACGCTCCTCTATGGCCTCGATGGCCGCCACTTGCGCGGGGTCGAGATCGAGCTGTCGGTGCAGCAGAGCATGGAGCTCGGTTTCCACCGGCGCTTTAACCGGGATCAATTGCCGGCCGACAAACACCCCGCCGAGCGCGCTGACAAAGGCGATCAGCACCACAAGCAGGATGCGCCACCCATTTCTCATGGCGCTTCCGCCAGCAAGGTGGAGGGGGCGAGCGCGGACGGGGCGCCGAAAGGCGCGATCGGCGTGCGCGCGATGCCCGGCTGGGCGATGCTCGAGCCGATGATGCCGACAAACAGGGCGGCGACGGCGACCATAGCAAAGCTCGCGTTCGAGAAACCTGCCCCTTGCGCCGCGTGCTCGCGGATGGAGGCAAGCACCTCAGCGTCGATCTGCGCCAGTCGATCGGGCGCCGGGGCCGCCCGGAGCCGCCCGAGCGCGCGGTCGAGTTCGTCCATTGCGAAATCTCCTTCCTCTTGCAGCCTGATACGCAAGCGCCAGGCCCGCCCCTCGACGGCGCCTGTTCGGCGCCGGCTTGATCGCTGCTAAAGCGGCGATCCGCCCGGCCGCTAGGATACGCCCATGACCGAAACGCTGCTCACCATCAATCCCGGCTCGGCGACGATCAAGCTCGGCCTGTTCGCCCGCGACGCCGCCGGCCCGCGGCCGCTCGGGCTGGCGCGGTTCGACCAGGGGGCAAGCTCGCTCAGCATCGAGGCGGGCGCAACGCGGGTCGAGTACAGGCTGCCGGTCCCCGCGTCCCCGGCCGCGGCGATCGCGCTGGCGTTGGCGCGGCTCGCCGATCATCTGCCGCTCGGGCGGCTCGCGGCAATCGGCCAGCGGGTCGTTCATGGCGGCGACGCTTTCACCGGCCCGATCGTGATCACCGACGCCGTGCTTGGCGAGATCGCGGCGCTCGCGGCGCTGGCGCCTTTGCATCAGCCCAAGAGCCTGGAGATGATCGGCGCGCTGAAAAGCCTCTATCCCGACATCACGCAGATCGCCTGCTTCGACACCGCCTTCCACGCCACCCAGGCCGATCTCGTACGCCGTTTCGCCATTCCCCGCGCGCTGTTTGACCAGGGCGTCAAGCGCTACGGATTTCACGGCCTGTCGTATCAATCGGTCGTGCGCGCGCTGGAGCAAGCCGCGCCCGCGCTTGCCGGCGCGCGTGTGGTCGCGGCGCACTTGGGGGCGGGCGCGAGCCTGTGCGCGCTCGAGGGCGGCGTCAGCCGCGACACGACCATGGGCTTCTCGACCCTCGACGGCGCGCCCATGGCCACACGCTGCGGGGCGATCGACCCCGGCGTCCTTTTCCATCTGATGCGCGCGGGGGGCCAATCGGCCGATGCGCTCGAAACGATGCTCTACCACCAATCCGGCCTGTTGGGGCTGTCGGGCGTCAGCGGCGATGCGCGCGTGCTGGCGCAAAGCGATGCGCCGAGCGCGCACGAAGCGCTGGAGATCTTCGCGTTCCGCATCGCGCGTGAAACCGCCGCCCTCGCCGCCACCCTCGGCGGGCTCGATGGGTTCGTGTTCACGGGTGGGATCGGCGAGCATCAGCCGGACATGCGCGCGCGGATCTGTGCGCGCCTCGCCTGGCTGGGCGTCGCCCTCGACGCTAGGACCAACCGCGCCGGGCGTCTCAGGATCGAGGCCGCTGAAAGCAGGGTCGCGGTGCTCGTTATCCCCGCCGACGAGGAACATACGATCGCGGTGCAATGCGAAACCATACTCGACAGGGAGGCCGGCGCCCGTACTTGATCTGGATCGAAGACGCGGAGTGACCCATCTGCGAGATTGCGCGAACACGCTCGGGTCGCATGGCCAGAAGGGCATTCGTGATGACCAAGTCCAAGGACCAACAACCGAAGCATGAGGGCGCGCTCGAGCAGGCCGCCAAACCGCTCGACGCAGCCGTCCAGCGCGCCCTCGTGGAGGCGCGGGAGGAAATCCTTGTCTTCCTTCGGCACCGCCTGCGCGACCGCGATGAAGCCGAGGAAGTGCTCCAGCGCTTTTCGCTGCGTGTGCTGGAGCGCTCAAGTCAACTTCGCGACGTTCGCACCGTGCGCGGCTGGCTCGGACGCATCCTGGCGACGACGCTTGCAGACTATCAGCGCGGCGCGGCGCGGCGTCGGCGGCGTGAGGCGACCATCGACATCATCGATCTCGACGCCTTGCCGGCCGATCCCGACGCCGAGATCGACGCGACCGTATGCAATTGCCTCTATCGGTTACTGCCGACCCTCAAGCCCGAATATGGCGAGGTGATCTGGCGCATCGATATTCTCGGCGAGCCGCGCGACCGGCTTGCTGCGAGCCTCGGCACGTCGCTCAACAACGTCACCGTGCGACTCCATCGCGGCCGGCAGGCGCTGCGCAAACGGCTGGAGGAAATGTGCCGCACGTGCTCCACGCATGGCTTTCTCGACTGCCGCTGCGAAGAAGAGGCGCCCAAGCCGGTCGCCGCGACGGGCAAGGCCAGGCGCGGACGCGCTCGATCCGCGTCGCGCCCGCCGCGCGCGACCGATCCCTAGGCGCGGCCTTACGCGGCATCGTGCGCTTGGCTGTCAGAGCCAGGCCATCGCCGCGTGATAGTCCACGCCGGCGACTTCCACGAGGCGATCGGGATCGAGGATGCGCAGACGACGATGGTGGAACTCGACGACGCCTTCCCTGCGCAGGCCGCGCAGCACGCGATTGACGTGGACGAAAGTGAGGCCCGTCGCATCGCCGAGATGCTCCTGGGTCAGCGGCAGGTACATTTCCTCGATCCGGCTGCCCGGCCATTGCGCGCGGCGGCGCACGAACAATTCCAGGATCAGACAGGCGACGCGCTCGCGCGCATTGCGCCGGCCGATACTGGTCAGGTGATCGAAGGCGAGCGTCCGGTCGCGGCTCAGCGATCGCAGCAAGCGCATCGCCACCTCGGAATCCTCGCGCAGGCTCGATGTGAGGACCGGGTGCGGGATCACGCACACGAGCCCATCGGTGAGCGCCTGCGCGCCATAGGTTGCGCGTTCCCCGGTTGCGCCGAAGATGCCGAACAGCGCGCCGGGCAACGCGAACTGGACGATCTGACGCCGGCCATCCTCGAGCAGCGTGTAAAGCGCCACCCAGCCATCGATCAGATTGTGAATGCAGTCGGGGGATGCGCCGATGCCGAACAGCTCCGCACCCGCCTCGAAACCGCGGTCATGGCTGCGCAGGGCGGGGAGCAGGCGCGGATCGCGCGTCTCGAGGCTGGCGTCCGGGCGCCCTCTCACAAGCAGGGCGCCCCTGCGCAATCCGCCAGCCGGCCCCTTGTCTGTCGATCCTCTGTCATGCGTGCGCGGCCCCCAGGTGCAAGCGAGGGGACGCCATTCATCGCTTCGCCGCGCGTGCGGCGTCCCGACGGATAAAGACGCTGGAGCAGGCTCCATATTACACCTTGCGCGCTTTGGCGGCTCGGGAAGGGCGCACCAAAACCCCGTTAAACTACGCGCGCGCGGGCCGCGGCCCTCAGCCAAACTTGACCGGGGTTAAGGTTTTTCTCCGCACGCGGGCTTAGGGGATGCGGCTGATACGATCGCGCGCTGGAGACGCTATGGCCGCGCCTCAGTTTGAGCCACCCACGCCGGAGACGCCGCGCACCGGCGTGCTGGTCGCGATGCGACCACAAGGACCGATCCTCTCGCCCTTCTTCTCCGGGAGCGATGGTCTTGTCGTGTTCCCGTCGGAGGACCGCTTTGACACCTATCGGGCCCTGCCGGGGCGAACCGAACGGGAGATCTGCGATCTCATTGCGCAAAGCGGTGTCGCGCGCCTGGTGTGCGGCTTCATCGGCGCGCCAGAGCGCCGCCTGCTGCGCGCGCGCGGCGTCGACGTGCGCGTCGGCTCGTGCGTCGAATCGGTCGCGGCGCTGGTGGCGCGCTTTGAGTCGCTGCCCAGCGCGTGAGGCCACGCGTGGGATTTAATGCTGATCAAAGACGGCTCCCGGCCAGGGACTAGATTGACGCAATCGAAGCCGGCGCGCCGCGCCGACTCGCCCGCAAAGGAGGAAAAAGATGCAGCCCCGCCCCGCCCCACACGGCACGGAGCGCCGCCGCGTGCGCTTGTCCTACATTGTCCTGTTCGGATTCCTCGCGATCGCTGGCTTTTTCCTGATCCTGGAGCACAGGGCGCATCTGCTCGGCTGGCTGCCTTTCGCCATCATCCTGCTGTGCCCGCTCATGCACATCTTCATGCACGGCTCTCACAAGGGACATGGCGGCCAAGGCGGCCCCGACGGGCGCGGGTCCGCCGCAGGCGAGGTGGACGCCGGCCGCTCTCCCGACCAACGGCATCACTGACCAATCCTGAAGGGGGCGCTCTGATGGAAAACGACCTGCCTGCCTACGGCCTGTGGTCGCTCGTCGTGCTGAATTCGGCGGTCTTCATCCTGTTCGCATTCAGCTTTTTCAAGCCGAATACCAAGCGCGACTGGCGGTCGTTCGGCGCATTCAGCGCCTTCATCGTCGCGCTGTTCACCGAGATGTACGGCTTTCCGCTGACGATCTATCTGCTCTCGGGCTGGCTCCAGAGCCGCTATCCGGGCGTCGACTGGTTCAGCCACGACGCCGGCCACTTGCTCGAGGAATTGCTCGGCTGGGGCGGCAATCCGCATTTCGGTCCGTTCCACCTGCTGAGCTTCGTGCTGATCGGCGGCGGCTTCGTCCTGATCGCCTCGGCCTGGACAACGCTTTATCGCGCGCAGCAGGCGGGCGTGCTCGCCACCACGGGGGCCTATGCGTGGGTGCGACATCCCCAATATGTCGGCTTCATCCTGGTCATGCTCGGCTTCCTCTTCCAATGGCCGACGCTGCTCACGCTGGCGATGTTTCCGGTGCTGGTGATCATGTATGTCGGCCTTGCGCGCCGCGAAGAGCGCGAAGTCATCGCGACCTTCGGAGAGGAATACGAAGCTTATAAGCGGCGCGTTCCCGGCTTCTTTCCGCGCCCGCCCCGAGCGCCCGCCTGACGGAGCCGCTGCTTGGCGCCATGCCCGGCCCGATTGTCCGATACGCGCGCCACGTTCTCGGGCCGGCGCTGAGCCGAGCCGCACGATATGGCGCGCCGCAAGGAGCGGGTTTAATCTCGATCAAAGACCTGCCGGCTGTGTTCGATACGGTTGACAATCGCGTCGAAGGCCATCGCTGTTCCCGCGAGCCGCAGCCTTGAGGGGTACGTCGAGCGCGCGCGTAACATTACCTATTGCCGGAGTCCGGCCCGCACGCCGACCGTCGCCACGCTCACAAGAGGGACCGAAGGATGAACCAGGACGGCGCGCACCACGCCCATCACCATCATCAGCATGAGCCGCCGGCCGGCGCGGCCGGGGCCGTGTTCGTCCAGGCGTCCGGCTCCACCCACGCCGGCCATGCCGGCGGACACGACCATGCGGCGATGATCGCCGATTTCCGGCGGCGCTTTTGGGTGACGCTGGCTCTGACGCCGCCCGTGCTCGTCTTGTCGCCGATGATCCAGCATTGGCTGGGTCTTGGCGAGGCGTTCTCTTTTCCAGGCGACGGCCTGCTGCTCTTCGCGCTCTCCACCATCGTCTATGTCTATGGCGGCTGGCCGTTTCTGACCGGCTTCGTCTCCGAGCTGCGCAAGAAACAGCCCGGCATGATGACGCTGATCGCGTTGGCGATCTCGGCGGCCTATTTTTTCTCTGCGGCCGTCACCTTCGGTTTCCCGGGCGAGTCTTTTTATTGGGAGCTGGTGACGCTGATCGGCATCATGCTGCTCGGCCACTGGATCGAGATGCGCTCGGTCATGGGCGCCTCGCGGGCGCTGGAGGAATTGGTGCGCCTGTTGCCCGATACGGCGACCCGCATCGATGCCGACGGCTCCGCGCACGAAGTCGCCATCGCCGCGCTCATGCCGGGCGACCGCGTGCTGGTGCGTCCGGGCGCCAAGGTGCCGGTCGACGGCGCGATCCTCGAAGGGGCTTCCGGCTTCAATGAGGCGATGCTGACCGGGGAGTCCAAGCCGGTTTCAAAAAGCGTGGGCGAAACCGCGATCGGCGGCGCCATCAACGGCGCCAACGCCGTCACCATCGAAGTGACCGCGACCGGCGACAAGACCTATCTCGCGCAGGTCATCGACCTGGTGAAGAAAGCGCAAGCGACGCGCTCACGCACCCAGGACATCGCCAACCGCGCCGCCGCCTGGCTCACCTATATTGCGCTTGTCGTCGGCTTCGGCACGCTCATCGTCTGGCTGCTGCTCGGCCAGACGCCGCAATTCGCTTTGGAGCGGATGGTGACGGTGATGGTGGTCGCCTGTCCGCATGCGCTCGGGCTCGCCGTGCCGCTGGTGGTCGCGGTCAGCACCTCGCTCAGCGCCGGCAATGGCCTTCTCATCCGCGACCGCGCCGCCTTCGAGCGCGCACGCAATTTGAACGCCGTCGTGTTCGACAAGACCGGCACGCTGACCGAAGGCCGGTTCGGGGTAAGCGACATCGTGCTGCTCGGCGAGGGCGACGAGAATGAGGAACTCGCCATCGCCGCCGCCGTCGAGAGCCAGTCCGAGCATCCGATCGCGCATGGCATCGTCGCGGAAGCGAAAGCGCGCGCTCTCGCCGTGCCCAAAGCGAGCGGCGTCAGCAACATCACCGGCGAGGGCATCGTCGCGACGGTCGCCGGCGTCGACGTCCGTGTCGTCAGTCCGGGCCATCTCGCGCGCACCGGCCGCGAAATCGCCGATCCGCGGCTGAAGCAGCTCGAAGGCCAGGGTAAGACCGTGGTGGTGCTTGTGCGCGAGGGCGCGCCGCGCGCCTTGTTCGCGCTCGCCGACATCGTGCGCCCGGAATCGAAGCAGGCGATCGCCGAGCTCAAATCGCTTGGCATCGACTCGATCATGCTCACCGGCGACGCCCACGGCGTCGCCCGGGCGGTTTCGGAGGAATTGGGCATCGCCGAGTATTTCGCCGAGGTGCTGCCCGATCAGAAGTCGGAGAAAATCGAGGAACTGCAATCGCGCGGACTTGCGGTCGCGATGGTGGGCGACGGCGTCAACGACGCCCCTGCGCTGGTCGTCGCCGATCTCGGCGTCGCCATCGGCGCGGGCACCGACGTCGCGGTGGAATCGGCCGACATCGTGCTGGTGCGCAGCGACCCGCGCGACGTCGCGGCCATTCTCGGCCTCTCGCGGGCGACTTATCGCAAGATGGTCGAGAACCTCTTGTGGGCGACCGGCTACAACGCGATCGCCATTCCGATGGCGGCGGGGATCACGTTCGGGACCGGATTCCTGATGACGCCGGCGGTGGCGGCCGTGTTCATGTCGGTGAGCACCGTCATCGTCGCGTTCAATGCGCAATTGCTGCGCTTCTACAAGGGGCGGCGGTGAGCGCTGGGGTTGAACGAATGCGTGTGATCCTCCCGCTGCCGGGCAATGAAGCCTTCGCGCAGGCGCTCGCCGAGGCCGGCGGCTTCGAACTTGGCGCGCTCGAGACGCGGCGTTTTCCCGACGGCGAAAGCTATGTACGCCTCTTGAGCGACGTGGCCGGCAAGTGCGTGGACCTCGTCTGCACCCTGGTGCGTCCCGATGACGGCTTCCTGCGCCTGGTGTTCGCCGCGGACGCGGCCCGCGCCCACGGCGCGCGCAAGGTGACATTGGTTGCGCCCTATCTCTCCTATATGCGCCAGGACCGCCGCTTTCAGTCGGGCGAGGCGGTGTCCTCGAAAAGTTTCGCGCGTCTCGTCTCGGCCACGTTCGACCGTCTGGTGACGGTCGATCCGCACCTGCATCGCTATCCGGCGCTGTCGGCGCTCTACACCATCCCCGACGTCACACTGAACGCCGCGCCGGCGCTGGCCGACTGGATCGCCGCCCATGTCGAAACACCGCTGCTGATCGGCCCCGACGAGGAAAGCGAGCAATGGGTCTCGGCGATCGCCGCGCGCATCGGCGCGCCGTTCGCCGTGCTCAAAAAGATCCGGCGCGGCGATCGCAATGTCGAGGTCGAGCTGCCCGATCTCGGCGCATGGCGCGGTCGCCAGCCGGTGCTCGCCGACGACATCGCCGCCTCGGGACGCACGCTGATCGAGGCGGCGCGCAAGCTGACGCTCCAGGGCTTCGCCAAGCCGGTCTGCGTGGTGGTGCATGGCATCTTCGCCGAGGATTCCCATGAGCGCCTCGCGGCGCTTTCGAGCCGCATCGTCTCGTCCGATTCGGCGCCGCACCCGACCAATGCCATCGGTCTTGCGCCTTTGATCGCCGAGGCGCTTGCGCAAGCCCATGCCGGCGCTTCCGACCTCGTTCGCCATCGCCGCCCGCCCGAGCCGCGCGACGAGGTCGAGCGCGCGGGTTTTGATTCCTTTCCCGCCAGCGACCCGCCGCCCTGGACAGGCGGCTGACCGCGCCGCGCTCAGGAGGCCCGGACGACAAGATCAGGCGACACGAAGCAGGCGACAATGACGCAATCAGATTCCTTCGAGACATGGCGCAAGAGCATCGGCCCGATCGTTCACGCCGACGAGACGATCGCGCGCGTCAGTGCGCTGGCCGCAAGTCCCGGCGTCGACGCCGAGACGCTCTACCGCGTCCTGATCGCCGCCGACCGGCTGACCAGCGCGGCGATGTGGACCGTCGTTCACATGACTTATGCGCGGCGCGTCGACCTCTCCGGCGCGGCCCTGCCGGCCGATGCGTTCAAGCCCACGCCGGAAGGTCATACCGGCGGGTCGCTCAACATGGTCCCGGCCTTCGTCGGCTATCTCGCCGCCAATGCGCTGAGCGCCAAGACCCGCGCCTGGCTGATGGGCCAGGGCCATTGCGTGGCCGCGATCGAGGCCGTGAACGCGCTCACCGGCGATGTTTCCCCGGCGCAGCGGGGGCGCTATGACGCAAGCGAGGCCGGCCTCTCGCGCCTCGCCGCGGACTTCTATTCCTATGCGATCGGCCCCGACGGCACCGCCGCCGTCCCGCTCGGAAGCCATGCCGGGCCGAACACGGCCGGGGCGATCTCCGAGGGCGGCTATCTCGGCTTCGCCGAGGTGCAATATGTCCATATGCCGCTGCCGGGCGAGAGCCTTGTCGCCTTTCTCAGCGACGGCGCCTTCGAGGAGCAGCGCGGCTCGGACTGGACCCCGCGCTGGTGGCGCGCCCAAGACAGCGGCTTCGCGATTCCGGTGATGATCCTCAATGGCAGGCGCATCGAGGAGCGCGCGCATATCGCCCAGCAAGGCGGCGCCGAATGGCTCGCCGACCATCTGCGGCTCAATGGCTTCGATCCGTTCGCGATCGACGGGCGCGATCCCGCCGCCTTCGCTTGGGCCATTCTGGAGGCCGAGCAGCGCCTCGGGCGCTTCATCGCCGATCCGGCGCGCCGCTATCCGGCGCCGATCCCTTATGTGATCGCCGAGACGGTCAAGGGCTTCGGCTTCCCGGGCGCGGGCACGAACGCCGCCCACAATCTGCCGCTCGGCGGCAATCCCGCCCGCGATGAAGCGGCGCGCCGCGCGTTCAACGATGCGGCCTCCGTCCTTTTCGTGTCGCCTGACGAGCTTGCCGACACCGTCGGCGCGCTCGCCCTCCACGACGCGCAGCGCCGCCCGCGCGAAAGCCGCCACCCCCTGGCGCTACGCCGCCCCGACGCGCCCGCGCTACCCGACCCCGCATGGGCGCAGACCGGCGATCCGCCCGATTGCGCCATGCACGCGCTCGATCGCTGGTTCGTGGCGCTTGTCGATGCCAATCCCGCGCTGCGCGTGCGGGTCGGCAACCCCGACGAATTGCGCTCGAACCACATGGGGGCGACGCTCGAACGCCTGCGCCATCGCGTCAATACGACCGAGGCCGGCGTCGCCGACGCGATCGACGGCGCGGTCATCACCGCGCTCAACGAGGAGGCGGTCGCGGGGGCCGCGCTCGCCAACAAGGCCGGGCTCAATCTGATGGTGAGCTATGAAGCGTTCGCGATGAAGATGCTCGGCGGCCTGCGCCAGGAGATCGTGTTCGCGCGCCGCCAGCGCGAGGTCGGCCAGGAGCCCGGCTGGATCGCCGTGCCGCTCATCGTCACCTCGCACACCTGGGAGAATTCCAAGAACGAGCAATCGCACCAAGACCCGACCATCGGCGAGGCGCTGCTCGGGGAGATGTCGGACACCGCGCGCGTGCTGTTTCCGGTCGACGCCAACAGCGCCACGGCGGCGCTGCGCGCCCTCTATCGCGAACGCGGCCAGATCGCCTGTCTCATCGTGTCCAAGCGCGACATGCCGCACCGGCTCGATGGCGCGGCGGCGCAGCGGCTCGCCGAAACGGGCGCAGCCCATATCGAGGGCGCGCCCGAGACGGCCGATCTGCAATTGGTCGCGATCGGCGCCTACCAGCTCGAAGAGGCGCTGAAAGCGGCGCGCCGGCTGGCCGAGGCAGGCGTGCGGCCGCTGGTGACGGCGCTGCTCGAACCGGGCCGCTTCCGCGCGCCGCGCGATGCGATCGAGCAGGCTTTCACCGCCGATGACGCCGCGCTCGGCGCGTTGTTTCCGCCGGACCTGCCGCGCGTGATCGCCACCCATACCCGCCCCGAACCCATGCTCGGACTGTTGCGGCGCCTCGACGGCGGACCCGCGCGCACCATCGCGCAAGGCTATATCAGTCGCGGCGGCACGCTCGACGTCGCCGGCATGCTGTTCGCCAATCGCTCCTCCTGGGCGCACCTGGTTGAAAGCGCGGCCCGGCTGCTCGGGCGCCCGCGCGAACCCATGCTTTCCGCCGCCGAACGCGCCGCCATCGACGGGCGCGGCGATCCCTTGAACCTCGTCTGAAAGGTCCGCCTATGCTCACGCTCACCTCGCTCGGCGGCGCTGGAACAGTCACCGGGTCGAAGCATCTGCTCGAACATGACGGCAAGCGCATCCTGGTCGATTGCGGCCTGTTCCAGGGCATGAAGAATCTGCGCGAACTCAATTGGGAGCCATTGCCGATCCCGCCCGCAAGCATCGATGCGGTCGTTCTCACCCACGCCCACCTCGACCATTCGGGCTATCTGCCCCGCCTGGTGCGCGACGGATTTCGCGGGCGCATTTACGCGACAGCGGCGACGCGCGACGTGGCCGCGCTCATTCTCAAGGACAGCGGCCATCTCAACGAGAAGGACGCCGACTTCCTCAACCGCATCGGCGCGACGCGGCACAAGCCGGCCTTGCCGCTCTACGGCGTCCACGACGCCGAACGCGCGCTTGAGCATTTCATGCCGGTCCCATTCTCCCAATCCACCGAGCTGCCCGGCGGCGCGACGCTCATGTTCCGCCACGCCGGCCACATCCTCGGCGCGGCGACGGCCGACATCGCCTGGGGCGGAACACGCATCGCCTTCTCCGGCGATCTCGGCCGCTATGGCGATCCCTTTATGCTAGACCCCGAGCCGGTCCCCGAAGCGGATTTCGTCGTCATCGAATCGACCTATGGCAACCGCATCCACGATCCGGCCGACGCCGCCGACGCGCTTGGCGCGATCGCGGAACGCACGGTGCGCCGCGGCGGCACGCTCGTCATCCCGGCCTTCGCGGTCGGACGCGCCCAGGCGCTGCTCTATTATCTGTGGACGCTGCGCGAGGCCGGGCGGCTCACGAACGTGCCGATCTATCTCGACAGTCCGATGGCCATCAATGCGAGCGACCTGTTGTGCGCGCATCTGGCCGATCATCGGCTGAGCGCGCAGATCTGCCGCGACGCCTGCGCCATCGCCACCTACACGCGCGAGGTCGAGCAATCGAAGGCGATCACGGCCAGCCCATATCCCAAGATCATCATCTCGGCGAGCGGCATGGCGACCGGCGGGCGCGTGCTGCATCACCTCAAGGCGTTTGCGCCCGACCACAAGAACACCATCCTGTTCTCCGGCTTCCAGGCGGCCGGCACCCGCGGGCGCGCGATGCTCGAAGGCGCGCGCGAGGTGAAGATCCACGGCCAATGGATTGCTGTCGCCGCCGAAGTCGCCGACCTGCCGATGCTGTCGGCCCACGCCGACGCCAATGAGCTGATGCGCTGGTTGTCGGGCTTTGCGCGCGCGCCCCGGCGCGTCTTCATCGTGCATGGCGAGGCGCAGGGCTCGGAGGCGCTGCGCACGCGCATCGACCGCGAGCTTGGATGGGACGCGGTGGTTCCGCGCCAGGCGCAGGCGTTCGCGCTGTGAGCGCGCGCGATGCTCATGTCGCAGCCCAGGCCCCGCTGCGCGCGCGCCGGCTCGGCCTGCACACCCAGCACCAGCCGGTCGTCATCATGCGCGCCGATTGCCATGTCTGCCGCTCAGAAGGCTTGTCGGGGCGGTCCCAGGTCATGCTCAGCGCCGGCGGGCGCGACGTGCGCGCGCTGCTCTACCAGATCGATGGCGAGAGCCTGCTCGGGCACGATGAAGCGGCGCTGTCGGAATCGGCCTGGGAATTGCTCGGCGTCGACGAAGGTGATGCGATCACCGTCACGCATGCGCCGGCGGTCGATTCGCTCGCCCATGTGCGCCAGCGCATTTATGGCCATCGCCTCGACGCACAAGCGCTCGCGTCCATTGTCGGCGACGTCGCCGCCGGCCGCTATACCGACGTCCATCTCGCCGCCTTCCTCACCGCCAGCGCCGCGCTGCCGCTCGACGAAGACGAAACTGCCGATCTCACCGCCGCCATGATCGCCGTGGGCGAGCGCCTCTCTTGGAATGCGCCGGTCGTGGTCGACAAGCATTGCGTCGGCGGACTGCCGGGCAATCGCACCACCCCCCTGGTGGTGGCGATCGTGGCGGCCAATGGGCTTGTGATGCCCAAGACCTCGTCGCGCGCGATCACGTCCCCGGCCGGAACCGCCGACACGATGGAGACGCTCGCGCCGGTCGATCTGGATCTCGCCGCGCTCAAGCGCGTGGTCGAGCAGGAGGGCGGCTGCATCGCCTGGGGCGGGGCGGTCCATCTCAGTCCCGCCGACGACAAGTTCGTGCGCATCGAGCGCGAACTCGACGTCGACACCGAGGGCCAGCTTATCGCCTCGGTGCTGTCCAAGAAGATCGCGGCCGGCTCGACCCATGTGGTGATCGACATTCCGGTGGGCCCCACCGCCAAGGTGCGCAGTGAAGAGAGCGCCCGCCATCTCGCCGAGCGCATGCGCGCGGTGGCCGCGCGCTCGGGCCTCGAGGCGCGCTGCCTGCTCACCGACGGCGCCCAGCCCGTGGGACGCGGCATCGGCCCGGCGCTGGAGGCGCGCGACGTGCTCGCCATATTGCGCAATGCGCCCGAGGCGCCGGACGATCTGCGCCGGCGCGCCGCGGTGCTGGCCGGCGCGGCGCTGGAGATCGGCGGCAAGGCCGAGCCCGGCCAGGGCGTCGCGCTCGCGCTTGCGACGCTCGCCGATGGGCGCGCCTGGACGAAATTCGCGGCCATCTGCGAAGCCCAAGGGGGCCTGCGAACGCCGCCGGTCGCGGCGCAAACCCATCCCATCGCCGCCGCGCGCGCTGGGCGCGTCGTCCAAATCGACAATCGCAAGCTGGCGCGCCTCGCCAAACTGGCCGGTGCGCCCGACGCCAAGGCCGCGGGCGTTCACATGGAGGCGCGTCTCGGCGATGAAGTCGAACGCGGTCAGCCGCTTCTCCATGTCCACGCCGAAACCGCAGGCGAACTCGCTTACGCGCTCGATTATGCGGCGCGGGCTGGCGAGATCGTCGCCGTCGAGCCGTGAACGGGCCCTGTCAGCGTCGCGCACGCCACTCCAGGCAGAAGACCGACAGGCTCGCCGCCCAAAGGACCGCCACGCCGAACAACGGCCATTTGTAGTCCGAGGCGATGATGAAGTTCACCGCGCTCATCCAGCCGATCGACACGGACCCGGCGACAAGGGCGCCGCACCAGGCGAGCCAACGGCCCTCGCGATAGGCGGTGGCCGCGAGCGTGACCGTCAGCACGCCCACGCCCAGCAGATGACCTCCCATCACCCGAAACACATGTGTGAGCCAGCCGTCCAATGCCGGTCTCACCGCGGCGAGCTGCGCCTCAAGCAGCGCCATGTAGCGCACGTCCTCGGCGAGCAGCGCCGGGCGCAGCAGCAGGAAGAAGAGGCCCGCGCCGATCATGGCGACGCCGGCCAGCGCGAGCAGCAGCGCCGAACGAGGCCAGCGCCGATGCGCGGGGTCAGTCATGCCTACGTCACGCGCAGCGGCGACTTGGCCGTGTCTCGCGGCGGCCGGCGGCCTTTGCGGAAGATTATAAGCACGAGATAGAGGGACATGATCGCCCCACCGATGCAGAAGGCCGAGATGTAAGCGAAGGCGAAAAAGAAATATGTGATCGTGGCCGCGAGCAGCACCAGCAGACCGAAGATCTGCGCCTCGCGTCGGGTCGAGACGAGCAACGGGGCGATGATGAAGGTCAAGTAGAGCGCATAGACGCCCTCGCGCGAAATCAGCACGTCGAGCAGATTGATGTCCCGATAGGCGATCGCGCGCCCGAGGAAGGTCGTGGTCAACCAGCCTTCATGCGTCAGATAGGGTACGAACTGGAGCCCGCCCAGCATGGCGCCGCCGATCGCGAAGGCGAGGAAGAGCGGACGGCGCGAGGCGGGTTCGAGGAAATAGACCGAGACCGGCACCCAAATTGGCCACACGATCCAGGAGAAGAAGATATAGACGAGCGAATAGCGCTCGACTGCGGCGCTGTCGCCGGCGGCGCCCGCCACCCACACCATGCCCTCAGCGAATTGCTGAAGCCCGAACAGCAGCGGCAACGTGCAAAGCGCGACGAAGCTCTTGTCGACACGCCAGGCCCGCGCCATCGCCGCAGCGCCCAGCGGCATCAGCACCGCCGCTGCGGTAAAACTGGCTTCAGCCGAAAAACACATCCGCAGTTTCGCTCGACCTCACTGCCCCTTCGCTCCAAGCTGACTAGATCACCCGGTCGGCCCGCGCGACAAGATTGTAGATCGGCACGAAAACGAGCGCGGCGAACCAGGATGCGACCGCGCTGAATAGGAGGCCCTCCAGAAGCTGGGCCACCGAACCCTGCGGCTCGGCCGAGAACAGGCCAAGCCAGCCATGCGCGAAGGGGGCGGCAAAGGGAGTTGCCGCGAGCAGCCAGCACACCGCATAGGCGGCCAGAAGTGTCGTCGTCAGCGCCGCGCCCGCCGCAAGCAGGCTGAGACCGGCCGTTCCGCGTTCCAAAGTCGCCATGATGGCCCTCCCTCGGCGAAAATCAACTCCGCCAGCCGGTTCTCGGCGCGCCGCGCCGCCTAGTCTTTGACCGAGATTAAACTGTCCGCACGTCGCGCCGCCTCAGGCGGCGACCGCCGGAAACCCGGCCTGGGCCAGCGCGCGCTCGATGTCTTCGCTCGGCTTGTCCGAGTTGATCTCCACTGTCCGGCTCGGCGGGTCGGCGACGACCTTGGCGGCGGGATCAACCGATTGCACGGCCCTGGTGACACCGCGCGCGCAGCCGCCGCAGGACATATTCGGGATGCGATACTGCATGGGATTCTCCTTTCGCGTCACATGCCCCCCAGATGGGGCTTCCCATCGTTGGAAGGTCAAGACCTGGCGCAAGGATTTTCCGCCTAGCCTTCGCGCGCCGCCGGCGTCGCGGCTCTCGCCGTCGCACCTGTCTGCGCGCGCGCCGCCTCGGCCGCGTCGCGAACCGCCGCCGCGCAGCAATCGTGGATCTTGCCGCTGAAATCGAACAGGTGGCGCATCTGCGCTGACGCGCTCGCCAGCAAGAGGTTGGCGATGGCGGCTTCGGCGGCGATGAAATCCTCGGGCTTGCGGCACTGCGCCAGCGCTTGCACCGAACCGGCAAGTCGCTCGCTGGTCGCGGCGGTCAGTTCGAGCTGCGCGCGCGAGCCGTCGCCATAGGCCGATTGCAGTTCCTCCGCAAACACGCGAAGCCGGCGCGATTGCTCCTCCATTGCTTCGCGCACGGGGCCGTCGATACGCCACCATGCGAACACGCTGGTTGCTCCCGGTGCATCGCCGCTTTTGTCCTTCGCCATCTCATCATCCTTTCCGGTCAGGCTGACACAGCTCGCTCAGGGGAGCGATCACCGCGCGAACGGTCCTGTCAGAGTTCACCACTAGGGCGCGCCGCGGCCCGCCGCTTTAATCCAGGTCAAATGCGCAGCCCGAGCCAACCCGCCGGGAACTTAGAACTTGACCTTCCAACGATGGGAAGCCCCATCTGTGCGGGCAACGCCCACGATTGTTCGAGGAATTGCCTGTGAACGCACAGATTCAAGCCCGTCCGGGGCCGCCCGACACGGTCAGCTTGTCGATCGAGGGGATGAGCTGCGCATCCTGCGTCGGGCGCCTCGAACAGGCGCTGCAAGCCGTTCCCGGCGTCGCTTCGGCGCGCGTCAATCTCGCCAGCGAGCGCGCGACCGTTGACGGCCGCGCTGACATCGCGGCGCTCGTGCGCGCCATCGAAAATGCCGGCTTTGGGGCGCAGCCGATCGACGGCGAGCTCGGCAAGCACAGCGAGACGGCCGCGCGCAAGGATGCGGTCGCCGTACGCCTGCAACGCGACATCGCAATCGCGGCGGCGCTCACGCTCCCTGTTCTTGTGCTGGAAATGGGCAGCCATCTCGTGCCGGCGATCCATGACCTCGTCATGCGCACCATCGGCATGCAGGCGAACTGGTATGCGCAATTCGTTCTGACGACGATGGTGTTGTTCGGTCCCGGCTTGCGCTTCTATCGCAAGGGCCTGCCCGCGCTTGCGCGCTTTGCGCCCGACATGAACTCGCTGGTCGCGGTCGGCACGCTCGCGGCCTACGCCTATTCGGTCGTGGCCACCTTTGCGCCCCACGCGCTCCCGGCCGGGACGGTGCATATCTATTTCGAGGCCGCGGCGGTTATCGTCACGCTGATCCTGCTAGGCCGCTATCTCGAAGCGCGCGCCAAGGGCCGCGCCTCCGACGCCATCAAACGCCTTGTCGGGCTTCAGCCCAAGATCGCGCGCGTGCGCCGCGAGGGGCGCGTTGCGGACGTCGACGTCGCCGAGATCGTTGCCGGCGACTTGGTCGAGGTGCGCCCCGGCGAACGCGTGCCGGTCGATGGCGAAGTCGCGGAAGGCGAGAGCTATGTCGACGAATCCATGATCACCGGCGAACCCGTTCCCGTCTTCAAATCGGCCGGCGCGCGCCTGGTGGGCGGAACCGTGAACCAGCGCGGCGCGCTCGCCTTGCGCGCCACCGCCGTCGGCCAGGCCACCGTGCTGGCGCAGATCATTCGCATGGTCGAGGAGGCGCAAGGTTCGAAGCTGCCGATCCAAGCGATGGTGGACCGGGTGACGATGTGGTTTGTGCCGGCTGTCCTGGCGGTCGCGGCGCTCACCTTTGCGATCTGGCTTACAATCGGTCCCGCGCCGGCGCTGACCTTCGCGCTCGTCAACGCCGTCGCCGTCCTCATCATCGCCTGTCCCTGCGCAATGGGGCTGGCCACGCCCACTTCGATCATGGTCGGTACAGGCCGCGGCGCAGAGCTCGGCGTGCTGTTCCGCAAAGGGGAAGCGCTACAGCTTCTGCAAGAGGCCCGGGTCGTCGCGCTCGACAAGACCGGCACGCTCACCCAAGGCAGGCCCAAGCTCACCGATCTCGAGCTGGCTGAGGGTTTCACGCGGGCGCAGGTTCTGGCGCAGATCGCCGCCGTCGAGGAGAAGTCCGAGCATCCGATCGCGCGCGCCATCGTCGCCGCCGCCGCGGCCGAAGGACTGGCCTTGCCGCGGGTCGGCGGCTTTGAGTCCGTGACCGGCCTCGGTGTGCGCGCGATGGCCGGGGAGGACCGCATCGAGATTGGCGCCGACCGCTTTATGGGTGTGCTCGGGCTCGATGTCTCGCCCTTCGCCATCGTCGCGCAGCGACTGGCCGATGAGGGCAAGACCCCGCTCTATGCCGCCATAGACGGCGCGCTCGCCGCCATTGTCGCAGTAGCGGACCCCATCAAGCAAACTACGCCCGAAGCGATCACCGCCTTGCACCGCCTGGGCCTCAAGGTTGCGATGATCACCGGCGACAACGCGCGCACGGCCCACGCCGTCGCGCGGCGCCTCGACATCGACGAGGTGGTTGCCGAGGTGATGCCGGACGGCAAGGTCGAGGCGGTTCGCCGCCTTCGCGCCGAGCACGGGCGAGTCGCCTTTGTCGGCGACGGCGTCAACGATGCGCCCGCGCTCGCGGAGTCAGATGTCGGCCTCGCCATCGGGGCTGGGACCGACATCGCGATCGAGGCGGCGGACGTAGTGCTTATGTCGGGCAGTCTCACCGGGGTCGCCAACGCCTTCGCCTTGTCCAGGGCGGTCATCGCCAATATCCGGCAGAACCTGTTTTGGGCCTTCGCCTACAACACATTGCTGATCCCGGTCGCGGCCGGGCTGCTCTATCCGGTCGCAGGTCTGCTGCTTTCGCCTGTGCTCGCGGCGGGCGCCATGGCGCTTTCAAGCATCTTCGTGCTTGGCAATGCACTGCGCCTGCGCTGGTTCAGGGCGCCGATGCAGGTTGGCGCACGCACGCAGGAGAGCGGTGCATGAATATCGGTGAGGCGGCGCGCGCCTCTGGCGTGAGCGCAAAGATGATCCGCTACTACGAGGAGATCCGCCTTATCCCGCCGGCCGCGCGCACGGCGTCGGGCTATCGCGACTACTCCGGCACCGACGTGCATCTGCTGCGCTTCGTGCGGCGCGCGCGCGACCTTGGCTTCTCGGTGGCCGAGATCGACGATCTGCTCAAACTCTGGCGCGACCGTTCTCGCCGCAGCGCGGACGTGAAGCGGATCGCGCTCGCGCGCCTTGCCGATCTGCGCAGGCGGATCGCCGAAATGGAGGACATGGCCGCGACGCTTGAACACCTTGTCGGCTGCTGTTCGGGCGATGCCAGGCCCGAGTGCCCGATCCTCGCAGATATAGAGCGTCCCGGCGAAGAGGGAGCCAGCGGGTCGAGGAAGCGTCGTCGCGGCGCCATCGACGCCGGCGCCCCGGCACGCACATCGACCAAGACGACGAAGCGCGCAGCGCGCGCAAGGAAGACCTAGCGCGAGATCCGCGCGCGCCCCGGTTTCGTGGAGCCGGGTGCGTCAGGTTCGGTTGGTTTTGAGGGGAAAGCCTTCCCCTGCCGTCGAGCCCCTTCGGGTCTCGCCGGACCCCTTCTGCGGGGGCTCCGCCCCCGCAACGCCCCCGGGGCGCTGCGCCAGATGGCCAGCGCCGCGCTTCCCCTCCCGAGAGTGAGAGAGCCGCCCGGACCTTCGTGACGGGTTGCGGCGCCGCGAGAGAGGCTTGCGGCCGGCCCGTCGCGGAGACCCCCGATGGCCCACCACAGCGCCACACGCTCCAGCGCCGAGCGTCCCAATCTCTACGCGGAAATCACCGACAGCATCATCGCCGAACTCGAAGCCGGCCGCGCGCCCTGGGTGCAGCCCTGGGAAGCAGCGCGCGCGCCGCTCACCATGCCGAAGAACGCCGCCACCGGCCGGCGCTATTCGGGCATCAACATCCTGATCCTCTGGCGCGCCGTCATCATGCGCGGCTTCGAGCATCAATCCTGGCTCACCTTTCGCCAGGCGCTCAAGCTCGGCGGCAATGTGCGCAAGGGCGAACACGGCACGACCGTCGTGTACGCCGATCGCTTCACGCCCGACGATGAGCGCCGCCGCGCGCGCGCCGAAGGACGCGAGGCCGATTCCATTCCTTTCCTCAAGCGCTTCACCGTGTTCTCGGTCGAGCAGTGCGAGGGCTTGCCCGAGGAGACTTACGCGCCGCCGCCCCCAATCCCGGCAGGGATGATCCTGCCGCACGCGAAGGCGCTGATCGACGCGACCGGCGCGGAGTTTCGCATCGGCGGGGCGGAAGCCTTCTACAGCCCGAGCCACGACTTCGTGGCTGTGCCGCGACCGGAAGCCTTTTTCGCGCCGATCGACTGGCACCGCACGGCCTTTCATGAACTCGGTCATTATGCCGTAAGCTGGATTATGCCGCATGGCCGAGTTCGGCGGCTGCTGCGTCTGCTGTCGGCCATGCGGCAGTT
>ERZ869909.483-NODE-483-length-46736-cov-11.605371_pt1 | contig 46736 bp, 41 predicted proteins | sample MGYA00520892_ERZ869909 | MGnify/ENA primary metagenome ERZ869909 (study PRJEB32215, sample SAMEA104723947) | bioreactor metagenome | biome: bioreactor; feature: anaerobic bioreactor; material: water | place: China | collected 2015-03-12 ... | reverse complement strand
AGCAGGCCCGATCGCCCCAGACGTGCAGGCGGATTCCGTAAGTCATCCAATAACCCTCCGAAGTTGGCGTCCCGGGACAGACCGGGACGCCATTCCTCTCTACAGCCACTAGCAAGACACTTTGGTTTCAACCCGCGTCATCGGCCCAGCCAAACAAGCAAGACAGCACCAAACACGCTGACGACAAACCACATCAGCAGAGCGGGACGCCATTGGGCCCTGATCTTGAGCTTGACCTCGACCTCAACGTCTGGAGGTCTTTGCGACTCTCGTTCCATGGCGCAACTCCACTGTTGTGCAGTTGCATGCTAGGTTCTTGTTACCAGTGAATCAAGTTCCAAAGAGTTTTTCTAGTACAACGTCTAACACCCCCCCCAATTGCCTAGATGATCGTGTTTGCCGAATCCATGAACGCGGGTTCGTCCCACCAGATGCCAAATTCGCGGCTGTAGATGTCCATGTTCACCAGTTCCATGAACTGCTCCCCCCACTTCTCAGGCGCGACCGGCTGAATCGCGCCCGCCTTGCGCAGCGCATCGAAGCCGTTGCGCGGCAGTTGCACCAGGTAGGGCTGTAGCGCCCGCGCGAGGCCACCGCTCTTCTCCGCGTAGCGCAGACTCTCGATGCCGCGGCGGGCGTTGTCGTCGAAGGGCACGATGACCGGCATCTGCACGGTATCGATCATGCGGAACTTGGCCGCCAGCGTTTCCAGCGGCAGGGAATCGATGCGGCTTCCCGCGCAAAGACCAAGCAGGTTCGCGGCATCCAGTTCCTTGTCGCCTTTCTGCCAGTAAAGCAGGCGGAAATAAGCCTCGATCGCTGACGGCGACAGCGGATCGTCGCGGAATTGCGGCTGGCGCATGACCTCCTGCGCAGCCTGGGCGAACTGACGCAGTTCCGGCGGCGGTGCCCAGTCGCTGTTGGCGGTGGCGAACACGCGCACTTCGCTGAACTCCGCTGCGCGCTCGCCGTTGCGGTTGCAGCGGCCCGCCGCCTGGGCCACCGAGTCCAGCCCGGCCTCGGCGCGGTAGACGGTGGGCAGCGAGATGTCGACACCGGCTTCGATCAGCGAGGTCGACACCAGCCGGCAGGACTCGCCGGCCTTGAGGCGTACCCGTACCTCGGCCAACACCTGGCTACGGTGCTTGGCACACATCAGTGTGGTCAGGTGGCGCGCGCCCGGTTGGTCGGCAAGCGCCTGATACAGGGCGCGGGCGTGGCGGCGGTTGTTGACGATGCACAACACCTGATCGAAATCGCGGAGTTGCGCCGTGAGCGCGTCATCATCAAGCGTGCCGACGTGGCGCACGCGCACCCGATCCAGCTTGCGGAAGAGTTCCGGTGGATTCGGGGCGAGTTCGCGCACCTGGTCCTTGTCGAATCCGCCACGAAAATCCGGTGCGTTCAAGGCCGGCTGGGTGGCGGTGCACAGGACGATGCTGCTGCGGTAGTTGCGGGCCAGTTCGTCGATGGCGGCGACCGTCGGCCGCAACAGTTTGAGCGGCAGGGTCTGCGCTTCGTCGAGGATGACCACGCTGCCGGCGATGTTGTGCAGCTTGCGGCATTGCGACGGGCGTGCGGCGAACAGGCTCTCGAAGAACTGCACGGCGGTGGTGACGATGATGGGGGCATCCCAGTTCTCCATCGCCAGCCGCAGCTTCTCGCGGGCCTGGTAGCGTTCGGCGTCCGAGCGCGGAAGTGGCGCGGCGACGAAGGCGCTGTGGTGCTCCAGCACCGCTGCCTCGCCCAGGTCGCCCAGCGCGGAACGGAATACCGCGGCGTTCTGCTCGACGATGCTGGTGAAGGGGATCACGAAGATCACCCGCCGCAGTCCATGCTCGATGGCGTGGTCGAGCGCAAAGGCCAGCGAGGCGAGCGTCTTGCCGCCGCCGGTGGGCACGGTGAGCGAGAACAGGCCGGGTGCGTGCCGCGCGGCTTGGCGCGTATGGGCAAGAATGTCCGCACGGACGCGATTGACGTCGGAGTCAGCGGCGAAGCCGGCAAGACGAGTATCGAGGCGCTCGCGCAAGGATTGCAGGGAAGGGGCTTCGAGCGCGCGAGTTGCGCTGCGGTCGTTGGCTTGGCCGGGAAGGGCAACCCGATCGTAAAACGCCTCGGTATCGAGGTAGTCCGCATCGACAAGGCACGAGAACAGCATGCGCGCGAAGAACGCGAACTGAAACATGCCCAGATCTTTCTGTGGAACGAGTTTGGGTGGATTGGCTTGCTCGGGAAGCGTGATGTCACGCCGCCAGTCGTCCTTCAACGGCGGCAACCCAAGACCCTTCAGCCGGTCGCAAAGGGCAGTGCGTTCGCCTCCCTCGCTGCCATTCGCCAAGCCGGCATGATGGCCGGCGATGCCATAGGCGAGCAGCATGCCGATCGGTCCGAACCGCTTAACCGCGACCATTGCGCCACGGGTGGCGTGATCCACACGGATGGCATCTCCGGCGATGCGTCGCTGAAAGTCATCCGTGTACTTCCCGAGGTCATGCAGCAGGCCGGCCACGCGCGCGAGATCCTGCCCTCCGAAAGTTTGGGCGTGATCGGCAGAAAGAGCGCCGACATTGGTCAGATGTTCGGCGAGCGTCTGCCAGTCCGATTTGTCGTCTCTTGAGGTTGAGTGCGCGAAAAACATCGTTGGCCTCCTCTCCTGCGCGCTTCAATGGTACGCGAATGTTGAATGCATGGTGAAAGTATGAGGGGTAGGGTGGCTCATGGAGTGAGCCACCGGCCGAGCGAGCACACTTGGAAGGTTGATGGGCTGGCGCCGAGGAATGAGGCAGGTGTGCGTGCCGGCATCCGTGTTACGCGCGGGCGGCGGGTGATCAGGGCGCGGCCGAGTGGGTGGTCCGCAAGCGATCGCGCCGACGCTGACCGGCACGACTGCCCGATGGACGAGGCGTCATGCCGTCTCGTAGCCTGCTTCCTCGATGGCTGCGCGTACGTCTGCCTCGGTCACGAAGGTGCTGTGCTCGATACTGGCGGCGCCGGTCTTGAGCGAGATCTCGAGGTAGCCGATGCCGGGCAGGTCCTGGATGGCGTTGGTGACCAGGCGCAGGCAGTGTTCGTCACGCATTCCCTTGATGGTGAGTTCGGTGGTTGGCATGGTTTGAGGGTCTCCGTGTGTCGGGGGGGTGTGACGTGCCTTGCATCCGGGAGCGGAGAAAGGACGTTTGCGCAGTGGAATAAGATAACGGATAGCCATGCTAACGGGAATGAAGGTTGCGCCCTGGTCGTGTCAGTGTGCGGAAATGACGGCCGCGGACACCGATGCGCTCGCTGTTGCGCGCCACCCGCCTTTGCTACGTGTCCGGGAAAACTCGCTTTGGTTGCGATACCATCGCGATCCGGTGGGTGGAAACTGTAGGCAGTGACCGCAGGTCGAAGCCGGCACACATCGTTCAATCACCTTGGAGTCCATGCATGAATTACGATCAGAGTAGCGCCTTGCTTGCCATCGCGCTTTTCGCCGCGTTCGCCGACGGACGGCAGAAAGCGCGAGAGCGTGAGCATGTGCGCCAGGTTGCCGAATCGTTGTCGAGTGCGGCGGGCACGGACCTGATGACCTTGCATCAGGATGTGCTGCTGCGGCGTATTACGCTGGAAGAGGTGGTGGCCGCGCTGACGACACCGGAGCTGCGCCTGCTGGCCTATGAAACCGCGATCGGTGTCTGCGATGCGGATGGGCCGCACAATGCGGATGAAACCGCGTTTCTCGATCGTCTGGCCGGTTTGCTGGGGGTGGACGGGGGGCATGCTCAGGCATTGGTTGGTGATGCCGACAGGCTGGCGGAGGCGGCCGTTGATGGCCCGCTGCCCGCTGAGGTGATGGTTCCGTCCGCTGCGCTGCCGACGCCGGCGACGAGCGGACCGGCAGTGGCGACAGCACCGTCAGCACAGGTGAAGCCCAGCGACGCGGAACTCGACCGCATGATTCTCAACGCCGCGATTCTCAACGGAGCGCTGGAATTGCTGCCGCAGTCGCTGGCGTCGTGGGCGATCATTCCGCTGCAGACGCGGCTCGTATACCGCGTCGGCAAGGTCCATGGCTATGACCTCGATCGTGGTCACGTAACCGATTTTCTGGCGACCATCGGTGTCGGCCTCACCTCGCAGTACGTCGAGCAGTTCGGTCGACGGTTGGTGGGTGGGTTGCTGGGCAAGGTGTTGGGCAGTGCCGGACGTGCGCTGGGGAGTCAGGTCACCGGGTCGGCCTTCTCGTTCGCCAGCACCTGGGCGCTGGGCCAGGTTGCCAGACGCTATTATGCGGGCGGGCGTACGCTGGATGCCGAAAGCCTCAAGCGCATGTTTGCGGGTCTCGCGGACGAAGCGCGCGGATTGCAGGCGCGCTATCGTCCGCAGATCGAGGAGCAGGCGCGTAACGTGGATCTCGCCAGGCTTACCGCCGAGCTGCGTTCCTGATTTACACTTCGATCACCGGGCGTTGCAACCAACGTCTGCCGTACCTCGGCGTCTGGCGGTGTTCAGAGGGGATGAAATGCCGTCGTGAGCATAACCGGAGGCTGCGGACGTGTCGGCCTGGTGCCCCCGCGATCCCCGATTGTTGCGGGTGGCCGATCCTGTCTTGAGAGAGTCTTGCCTTGCTGGAACCCGATCAATCGATTGCTGGACTGAGGCCGGAAGCCGGCCAGGCAGCGCTGGCGCTGTACGACGTGGCCGAGCTCGGACAGGTGTTCACGCCCGAGCCAGTGGTGCGGGCGATGCTCGCGCTGCGGCGCAATCATGGGCGCACACTGGAGCCCTCGTGTGGCGATGGGGCGTTCCTGCGTCATTTGCCGGGCGCGGTGGGGCTGGAGATCGATCGCGCGCATTGTCCGCCGCATGCGCAAAACCTCGACTTCTTCGCGTACCCGGAAACCGAGCGCTTCGAGACCATCATCGGCAATCCACCCTATGTGCGCTTTCAGGACATCCCCGAATGCACGCGCCGGCTGTTGCGCACCGACTGCCTGGACAAGCGCTCCAATCTCTACCTGTTCTTCATCGAGAAGTGTCTGCGTCACCTCGAACCGGGGGGGGAGCTGATTTTCATCACGCCGCGCGACTTTCTCAAGGTGACCTCGGCGGTGCGGTTGAACCGGCTGCTGTTTTCGCAGGGATCGATTACCGATGCGATCGAGCTTGGCGATGCGCGGGTGTTCGACGATGCCCTGCCCAACTGCCTGATCTGGCGCTTCGAGAAGGGACGTAGCGACCATGCGATGCGCCACGCGACGATCGGCGTGGGCGATCGGCTGGCCGAGGCGCTGGCGGCGCCGCGCTGGCAGTCGCGCTTTCTGGTGGAGAGCGGCGGGCACCTGATGTTCGCGCGGGGGGATTATCCACTGCATCTGTCGCAGGTGGCCTACGTCAAGGTGGGTGCGGTGTCGGGGGCGGATGAGGTCTATGTCGATCCGCTGGCTGGCAACCGGGAGTTCGTGTGCGCGGCCACGGTGCGTACCGGCGAGACGCGGCGCATGATCTGGGTGGAGCCTGATGCGCCGCCGCCCACGGTGCTGGCGCCGCATCGCGAGCGCCTGCTCGCCCGCCGGGTGCGGCCGTTTGACGACAGCAACTGGTGGCAATGGGGGCGTGGCTATCATCAGAGTGCGCGGCCGCGTGTTTACGTCAACGGCAGGACGCGTGCCGCGAAACCATTTTTCATCCACGACTGTCCGCACTACGATGGTGCGGTGCTGGCGATATTTCCGCTACGTGATGATGTCGATTGCGAGGCGTTCCGGGATGCGCTCAACGCAGTGGATTGGGAGGACCTCGGCTTTGTTTGCGATGGACGTTTCCTTTTCACGCAACGCAGTCTCGAGAATGCGCCCTTGCCCGAGTGTTTTCGCGCGTTCCTGCCCTGAGTGTGCCATGGGCACGCTGACGGCGGATGCAAGCGCGCGGCAGGAACACGGCTGGCGTTGCCGCCGTCGCGCCTCTGGGGCACGAAGCCGCCGAGATGACCCGGCCGGCTCGTGCGGCTTCGGCGACATGATGGTACAGCGGCCGGTGGTGTAATATTGGCCGGAATAATTCCGGCCGCGGCGATTTCGACCGCGGCCTTTACATAGAGACAGCAAACATGGTTCCTCGTCTGACCACCGCGCTCACCGGCCCGCTGCTCGAGCTGGAAAAGCGCTTTCTCGATCACGCGACCGAGATCGAGCACTGGATGCGCGCGCAATGGTGCGACCACCTGCCGCCGTTTTATGGGTCCACCGATCTGCGCAACGCCGGTTTCAAGCTCGCGCCGGTGGACCTCAACCTGTTTCCAGGCGGGTTCAACAATCTCAACGACCCCTTCATGCCGCTGTGCGTGCAGGCGGCGCAGGCGGCGATCGAGCGCATCTGTCCGGATGCGCGCCATCTGCTGCTGATTCCGGAGAATCACACGCGCAACCAGTTTTATCTGCAGAACGTGGCGCAGCTGGTGTCCATTCTGCGCATGACCGGCCTGAACGTACGCATCGGCAGCCTGTTGCCGGAAATCACCGAGCCGACCACGCTGGAACTGGCCAACGGCGCCACGCTCACGCTCGAGCCGCTGCTGCGCCGTGGTGGCCGGCTGGGCGTGGAAGACTTCGACCCATGCGCGGTGCTGCTCAACAACGACTTGTCGGGCGGGGTGCCGGAAGTCCTGACCGGGCTCGACGAGCAGTGGGTGATTCCGCCGGTGCATGCCGGCTGGCACAGCCGGCGCAAGTCGCATCACGCCGCCATTTACGACCGCGTTGCGCGCGAGTTTGCCGAGGTCATTGGCATTGATCCGTGGCGCATCAACCCGGCTTTTCGCGTGTGTGGCCAGATCAACTTCCAGGAGCGTACGGGCGAGGAATGCCTGGCCGAGCAGGTCGACAGCCTGCTCACCGATATCCGCCAGAAATACCGCGAGCACGGCGTGGACGAGACGCCGTTCGTCGTCGTCAAGGCCGATGCCGGCACCTATGGCATGGGCGTGATGACGGTCAAGGACGCGTCCGAGGTCAAGGGCCTCAACCGGCGCCAGCGCAACAAGATGGCGGTGGTCAAGGAAGGCATGCAGGTGCAGGAGGTGATCATCCAGGAGGGGGTGCACACCTTTGAAACCCTGGAAGGCGCGGTCGCCGAGCCGGTGGTGTACATGATGGACCACTACGTCGTGGGCGGCTTCTACCGCGTCCACACCGAACGTGGCCGGGACGAGAATCTCAACTCGCCAGGCATGCACTTCCGACCGCTGGCGTTCGACACCTGCTGCAGTCTGCCCGACGCCGATCAGGCACCCGATGCGCCGCCCAACCGCTTCTACGCCTACGGCGTGGTCGCGCGCCTGGCGTTGCTGGCGGCCTCGGTGGAGATCGAGGAGACCACACCGGCGCTGGAGACGGAGTTGGTGGCATGAGCGGTGGCATGAGCGAAAAGCGCCGATTCGCCTTCATCCTCGACCCGCTCGAGTCGCTCAAGGCCTACAAGGATTCCAGCATCGCGATGATGCGCGAGGCGGCACGCCGCGGACATGCGGTGTTCGCGATCCGGCGCGAGGCACTGACCTGGAAAGATGGCGGCGTCGGTGCGATGGCGGTGGCACTGACCGTGCATCGTGACGACCCCTGGTACGAGGCCGGGGCGGCGGCATGGATGCCGCTGACCGCGTTCGACGCGGTGGTGATGCGGCAGGACCCGCCGTTTGATTTCGAGTACGTGACGGCCACCTGGTTGCTCGAACGCGCGGCGGCGGCCGGCGCGCGCGTCTACAATCACCCGCGGGCGATTCGCGACCATTCCGAGAAGCTCGCGATCACCGAGTTTCCACAGTTCATGGCGACCACCGTGGTGTCGCGCGACGTAGACGAGGTGCAGGGCTTCATCGACAGCCTCGGCGACGTCATTCTCAAGCCGCTCGACGGCATGGGGGGGAGCCAGATCTTCCGGGTGCGCGCCGACGACCCCAACCGCAACGTGATCCTCGAAACCCTCACCCATGAGGGCACGCGCACCATCATGGCGCAGCGCTATCTGCCGCAGATCGTCGATGGCGACAAGCGGGTGCTGATCATCGGTGGCGACGTCGTGCCGCATTCACTGGCGCGCATTCCGATGGCCGGCGAGACCCGTGGCAACCTCGCCGCGGGTGGCCGGGGCGTGGCGATGGCGCTGACCGACCGCGAGCGTGAGGTCGCCGAGACGCTGGCGCCGATTCTGTGGGCGCGCGGCCTGATGGTGGTCGGGCTCGACCTGATCGGTGGGCACCTGACCGAGATCAACGTCACCAGCCCGACCTGCTTCGTCGAGATCACCGCGCAGACCGGGTTTTCGGTGGCCGGGCTGTTCATCGACAAACTGGAGCAGGTGTGTGCCGCGGGGGCGGTTGTCGCGCACGACATGGCATGAGTGGTTTCCGGATGAGAAGTGGAGGAGCGCGGACGTGGCTGGTCGCGCGGGTGCTGGTGCTGTGTCTGGTCGTGCTGTCGGGATGCGCGCGCCCGCAGCTGTTTCATCAGGAAGCCTACGTTTTCGGTACGCGGGTCGACCTGACCATCTACGGCAAGTCGCACGACAAGGCGCGCGAGGCGATGGCAGCGGTGCTGCACGAGTTCGATCGTCTGCATCACGCCTATCACGCATGGCAGCCGTCGGAGCTGACCGCACTCAACGAAGCCCTCGCCCGTGGCGAGACCGCGGTGGTGTCGGATGAACTGGCCGAGTTGCTGCGCGATGCGAAGCAGATCGCGATCGATGGCGATCACTTGTTCGACCCGGCGGTGGGGCGCCTGATCGCGTTGTGGGGGTTTCACGCCGACGAGTTCGAACCGGTGCGCCCGGATGAGGACGAAATCCAGGCCTTGCTCGACGCCAACCCGCGAATGAGCGATCTGACCATCGAAGACAACCGCGTCAGCAGTCGCAATCCCGCGGTGCAGATCGACCTGGGCGGTCACGCCAAGGGCTACGCGCTGGACCGGGCGGCGGCGGTGTTGCGCGCCCAAGGCATCGACAACGCGTTGGTCAACATTGGCGGCAACGTGCTCGCGCTCGGTTCCAAGGGGCGCACGCCGTGGCGGCTGGGCATCCAGCACCCGCGCGAACCACGTCCGCTGGGGGTGTTGCCGCTGTATGACGGCGAGGCCATCGGTACCTCGGGCGACTACCAGCGTTTCTTCGAACTCGATGGGGAACGCTATCCGCATCTGCTCGACCCGCGCACCGGCTGGCCGTCTCGCGGCACGCAGTCACTGACCGTGCTGATCATGCCGCGCGACGACGTCGGCACCTGGTCGGATGCGACCAGCAAGTCGCCGTTCATCGCGGGCGATGACTGGCGTGAGTACGTGCGCCGCTATGAGATCGAGCACGCGCTGCGCGTGTCCGCGGACGGCACCATCGAGATGACGCGGGCGATGCGGGCGCGCCTGGAGATTCCGTCGGATCTGCGGCCTGTGGTCGTGGTGGACTGAACGGTTTTGGGTATTGTGGATCGATCAAGGAGGAAACCCCCTGCATAGTCGGTGCGAGTGTGCCGGCACGAAGACAAGGAGAGCACGCCGCGCATGCATAGCCGCGAGCTGGGACTGGTACTGGCCGAGCAGTTGCTCGATATCGACGATCTGCACTACGGCTGGTGGGAGGAGGGCGAACCCCCTTCGCTGGCGGGGATGAAGGCTGCGCAGGAGCGTTACTCGCAGAAGCTGATCGATGCGGTTGAACGCCTGTCTCCGCCGGGGGCGCGGATTCTCGATGTTGGTTGTGGCACCGGGCACCTGATGCAGAAGCTGTTGTTGCGTGGCTTTCGGGTGGACGGGGTGATTCCTGCGCCATGGCTGGAGAAGCGGGTGCGCGAACGGCTGGCGACCGTGGAGGCTGCGGCGGCCGACGGCTACCGCCCGACAGTGTTCCCGTGCATGTTCGAGAACATGCCGGATGCGGCCCGCGCCGAACCCTACGACCTGATCCTGTTTTCCGAGAGCTTTCAGTACATTCCGCTCGACGCCAGTCTGCCGATGTTGCGCGCCTTGCTGGTGTCCGATGGGCGGGTGCTGGTCTGCGACTTCTTCAAGACGGCGCATCACGGCGATGGTGGGCCGGGGGACAAGAGTTTTGGCGGTGGGCACAAGATTGCGCGCTTTCATGCCGCGCTCGAGACACACCGTTTCGAACTGCTCGAGGATCAGGACGTGACCCGCTTCATCAGCCCCTCGGTGGCGCTGGTCGACCAGCTCCTGCGTCAGCGCATCGGGCCGGCGATGGGCTCGATCGATCAGTACATCAGCGCGCGGATTCCGCGTATTCGCAAGCTGCTGGGCTGGATTTTCCGCAGGAAGATCGCCAGACTGCGCTACAATTACCTCGCCGAGAACCGCACCCAGGCGGTGTTCGAGCGCTACAAGACCTACCGGCTGCTGGCGCTCCAGCCACGGCCCTGATTTTGCTTTCAACCCCGCGATCCCTGAACGGAGCGTTCACCGATGTCCACCGACCGTAGTGAACTCGACCGCATTGCGGTGGCCACGATGCTGGTGTTGTGCACCATCTGGGGCATGCAGCAGGTGGTGGTCAAGGTGGCCAACGAGGGTATCTCGCCGATCTTCCAGTCCGGCCTGCGCTCCATCGGGGCCTTCATGCTCGTCTGGCTGTGGGCGATGTTTCGCAAGGTGCGGCTGCGCGATGCCGACGGCACGCTGTGGCCGGGGGTGGTGGCCGGGCTGCTTTTCGCCATCGAGTTTGCGCTGATCTATCGCGGGCTCGAATACACCAATGCCTCGCGCGGGGTGATCTTTCTGTACACCGCGCCGTTTTTCGTCGCGCTTGGCGCGGTGTGGCTGCTGCCCCACGAACGCATGCGGCGTGGGCAGTGGCTGGGCATGGCGCTGGCGTTTCTGGGCGTGATCGTGCTGTTCAGCGAAAACCTCACCTCGGCCGGTGACCAGGCCTGGATCGGCGACTTGATGATTCTGGTGGCGGCAATCTTCTGGGCGGCGACGACCCTCACCATCAAGGCCACGCCGCTGGCGCGGGTCGCGGCCGAGAAGACCCTGCTCTACCAACTCGGAGTATCCGCGCTGATCCTGCCACCGCTGGCCTTCGTTCTGGGCGAGCCCGGTGTGTTCGCGCCGACGCCACTGGTGTGGGCCAGCCTTGCGGCGCAAATCGTGGTCATTGCCTCGTCCAGCTATCTGGCCTGGTTCTGGTTGATTCGCCATTATCCGGCTACTCGTTTATCATCGTTCTCGTTTCTGACGCCGGTCATGGGCGTGCTGGCCGGGGTGGTCTTTCTGCGCGAACCGCTGACGCCGATGATCGTCATCGCGCTGGCGCTGGTCGGACTCGGGATCTGGTTGGCCAACCGTGTGCCGGCGCAAGCCCGCGCGGCACGCCGGGCCTGATGGCTCTCCGGGGCGTGCGAAGCCGTTGCCGCGTACCCGGGGCTAGAGAACGGAACGTGGTGCGGCGCCCGCACGTGGTTTGCCTGGTTTTCCCGGGGCGGTGCCGCGTGTGAGGGTGTGTGGTGCGCAGCAAGCGCTGCGCTTGGAGGATTTTGCGATGCCAGCTCCGAAAGTTGAATTCTGGTACGAATTCGCCAGTTCGTATTCCTATCTTTCCGTGATGCGGATCGAGGTGCTCGCCGAGCGTTATGGCGTGCGCGTCGAGTGGCGTCCGTTCCTGCTCGGGCCGGTGTTCCTGGCGCTGGGCTGGAACGACTCGCCGTTCAACATCTATCCACCCAAGGGGCGCTATATGTGGCGTGACCTGGAGCGCCTGTGTGCCAAGTATGGTTTGCCGTTCCGCTTGCCGAGCCGCTTCCCGCGCTCCGGCGTGCTGGCCGCGCGGGTTGCGCTGGTTGGGGTGGGGCAGGGCTGGGTGGCGGCGTTCTCGCGGGCCGCGATGCAGGCCAACTTCGCCGAGGATCGCGATATTGCCGATCCGGTGGTGATTACGGCGTTGCTGACCGAGCTGTCGCTGCCGGCTGAGGAGATCCTCGCCGCCGCGCTTGACCCCGACAACAAGGAAGCTCTGCGAGAGCAGACCGCGCGCGCGGGTGAGCTGGGACTCTTCGGCGCGCCGTCGTTTCGCGTCGGCGATGAGCTGTTCTGGGGCCACGACCGCATGGAGGATGCACTCGACTGGGCGTTGCGGTCGACAGTCGAGATGCGGTAATCGCTGGTAGGTCGTCCCGCGATGCCCCGGGGGGGCGGCTCAGTCTTCCAGCCGGCGTTGCAGGCGTTCCTCGTAGCGCTGGCGGTCGCGTTCGGCGCGCTCGGCACGGCGCGCGGCGGCCGCTTCGGCGCGTTCGCGTTCGGCACGGCGTTCGGCATCGCGCTGGGCGCGGGATTCGGCGGCGCGTACTTCGGCGTCGAGGCGATCGGCTTCCCGACGCAGACGCAGCTCTTCGGCGTCGAGATCGGGGCCGGTCTGCGGGATCTCGGTGGGTTGTGGAATCGACCGCAAGGTGGTGTCCGCCTGCTCCGGACGTTGTTCGCGTTCGAGTTGCTGCTGACGATGGGCAAGCTCGATGCGACGGGCTTCGATATCGAGCGCACGCGCTTTGCGAATGGGCTCCAGGCGCAGTTGGCGCGCCTGTTCAAGGCAGCGGTTGACCAGCACCCGGCGGTAGCATTCCGCTTCGGTTTGCACGAACTCGCTCTCGGCCTGCTCGCGCAATGCCCGGGCGCGCGCCTGCAATGCGCGGGCTTCTGCCAGATCGACGCTTGGGCCGGGCGCTGCTTCGTCGGCCGGGCGGGTTCGAGAACCGGTGTTCGGGGTGGCGTTTGGTTCGGCCCCAGGCGCGTTCGCTGGCGACGAAGCGACTGCTGGCGCTGAGGGTGGCGGGGTCTGCGCTGCGACCTCTCCAGCCCCCGCCACGGCGCAGGCCACAGTCCCGAGCAACAGGCACAGAGTCTGCCAGCGCGGCAGCCTGCGGTGCGGCGAAGGTGTGCGGGGCCGTCGTGACCAGGAGGAGGGGTGCGGTGACGGGTGCAACACGGGCGGGGAGGTCGGATTCGGCATGATGTTTTCTGGGGTGCGAAGGCTCCGATGCGTAGAATAACGCTTTTGAGTCCATCGAGCTGACGTGATCCAGTTTCGCAATCTTCGTCTCGCGCGCGGCGCCAAGGTTCTGGTCGACGCCGTCAATCTGCAAATCCATCCGGGCTGGAAGGTCGGTCTGACCGGTGCCAACGGCACGGGCAAGTCCAGCCTGTTCGCGTTGTTGCGCGGTCAGTTGCACCAGGATCAGGGCGATCTCGAGATGCCGCCGGGCTGGGTCATCGCCCACGTTGCGCAGGAGACCCCGGGTATCGACCGGCCGGCGATCGAATACGTGCTCGATGGCGACCGCGAGCTGCGCGCGGTCGAGCAGGCGCTGGCCGAGGCCGAAGCCGCACATGATGGCACCCGTATCGGTGAATGCCATGCGCGCCTGGGCGAGATTGAAGGCTACGCGGCGCGTGCGCGGGCGGCGACGCTGTTCGATGGCCTGGGCTTTCTGCCCACCGACGTCGAGCGGCCGGTGGCGGATTTTTCCGGCGGCTGGCGGATGCGGCTCAATCTGGCGCAGGCGCTGATGTGCCGCTCCGACCTGTTGCTGCTCGATGAGCCGACCAATCACCTTGATCTGGATGCCGTGCTGTGGCTGGAGCAATGGCTGCGCGACTACCGTGGCACGCTGCTGCTGATCTCGCACGATCGCGAGTTTCTCGATGCCTGCGTCAGCCACATCGCGCACGTCGAACAGCAGCGCCTGACACTGTATACCGGCAGCTATTCGGACTTCGAGCAGCAGCGCGCGATGCGCATCGCCCAGCAGCAGGCAATGTTCGACAAGCAGCAGCGCGAGATCGCGCACATCGAGGACTACATCCGCCGCTTTCGCGCCAAGGCGACCAAGGCCCGCCAGGCGCAAAGCCGTATCAAGGCGCTCGAGCGCATGGAGCGCATCGCCGCAGCACACGTCGACACGCCGTTCAGCTTCGCCTTTCGCGACTGCCCGGCGGCGCCCGACCCGCTGTTGTCGCTGGAGGACGGCGCGGTGGGCTACGATGGCCGGGATATCCTCTCCGGCATCGAGCTGGTGTTGCGGCCGGGGGAGCGGATCGGTCTGCTCGGGCGCAACGGTGCCGGCAAGTCCACGCTGATCAAGCTGCTCGCCGGAGATCTCGCCCTGCGCAGCGGCACCCGGCTCGAGGGCAAGGGGCTGGCGACCGGTTATTTCGCCCAGCATCAGCTCGAGGTGCTGCGTCCCGACGAATCGCCGTTACAGCACATGACGCGGCTCGATCCGCGTGCCCGCGAGCAGGACTTGCGCGATTACCTGGGGGGCTTCGATTTTCGTGGCGACAGCGTCGGGCCGAATTCGGCGACCAGCGCGACCACACCCTGCGGCAGCTTCTCCGGCGGTGAGAAGTCGCGCCTCGCCCTCGCCCTGCTGATCTGGCGCCAGCCCAACCTGCTGCTGCTCGACGAACCGACCAACCATCTCGACCTCGAGATGCGCCTTGCGCTGACGATGGCCTTGCAGGATTTCGGCGGCGCGATGGTGCTGGTGTCGCACGACCGCGCCTTGCTGCGGGCGACCTGCGACCGCTTCGTGCTGGTCGATGACGGTCGGGTGGAACCGTTCGACGGCGACCTCGACGACTATCGTGACTGGCTCGCTGCCCGCCGGGCCCAGGCCGGGATCGCCGCGCAATGTCCGGACCGCAGCGCCGACAAGGCCGCGCGCAAGGTCGAGCGGGCGCAGGCCGCGGCCGACCGTCAGGCGATGCTGGTCGCACGCCGGCCGCTGGTCAAGGAGCGCGACCAGCTCGACCGCAAGCTGGCCAGCTGGCAGCAGGAGAAGCAGCAGATCGACACCCGGCTGGCCGATCCGGCGCTCTATGCCGAAGCGGACTCGGCGTTGCTACAGGACCTGCTCAAGCGTCAGGCCGAGCTGTCGGCCTCGATCGAGGCCGCCGAAATGCGCTGGCTCGAGATCGAAGAGGTGCTGGAGTCGATGGCGGTGGACTGAGTCAGATATCGTCGGTGACGGGTGGATCGACCCCGTCGAAAACGTCCGCCAGCGCGATTTCTGCGTCCAGGCTGGTGAGCGTCAACGTCGCGCACTCGCTCATGTCGTGCAGTTCGAACACGCCGCTGGCGTTGAGCCGGAAAACCTCGACCCGGTGGGTGTCGGGATCGACCAGCACGTATTCGCGCAGACTGGGCAGACGGCGATAGAGCGCGAACTTTAGACTGCGGTCATAGGCCTGGGTGGTCGGAGACAAGACTTCGATCACCACGGTGGGCGCCCGAAACACAGCGTCGGTGCGCAAGTCGTCGCGGTCACAGGTCACGAAGACGTCGGGATAGAACAGGGTGTCGTCGGCGACCTGCAGTTTCATGCCTTCGCTGAACACCTGGCATGGACTTCCCTTGAGATGGCTCATCAGTTGATGCGTGAGGTTGACCACGACACGGCCGTGCACGCGCCGTGCACCGACCATTGCGAAGACTTCGCCATTGTGAAACTCGTGGCGTTCCGGCTGGGTTTCTTCCCAGGCAAGAAACTGCGCCAGTGTCCATTTTTCCTGTACGTGTGCCATGTGCGCTCCGTGGTGGGACGCCGTGTGTCAGGGTGCGATTGCGGGATGGTTCAGTTTAGCAAATGTGTTTCCCCGGGTGGTATGGTTCCGGCATGACCAGACGCAGTCCTTGACTGGCGCCGTGCCGAGGGCGAGGCGCCGCGCGAATCCGGAATCCGATAGACTTGGGACGGCCCGTGCCGCAGAGCCTTGCCCGTGCTGCGGTCGGTCATCCCGCTCGCCGGAGCGTTGCACGAACAAGGAGAACAGACCGTGTCCGCCAGACCCGACGCCGTGCCGCTGGATCTCGAAGCGCTGAACCGTGCGCGCGAACGCATCAGTGGGGCGGTGTCGCGTACGCCGCAGATTCCAAGCGAGTTTCTGTCCGCCACGATCGGCGCCGCGGTGGAACTCAAGCTCGAGAACCTGCAGCGTACCGGCTCGTTCAAGCTGCGTGGGGCGACCCACCGCGTTGAACGGTTGCTGGCGGGCGAGGCCCGTCCGCCGGGGGTCATCGCCGCGTCGGCGGGCAATCACGCCCAAGGGCTGGCGCAGGCGGCGCGCCGCGCCGGCTTGCCCGCGACGGTGGTGATGCCGCTCAACGCACCGCTGACCAAGATCGAATCCTGCCGCGCGCTGGGGGCGGAGGTGCGCCTCGTCGGCGACACCCTGGAGCAGGCCGCCGACGAGGCGACCCGGCTGGCGGCCGAGACCGGCAAGGTGTTCATCCACCCCTACGACGACTGGGACGTGATCGCCGGGCAGGGCAGTTGCGGGCTGGAGATGCTCGAGGATGCGCCGGACATGACCGTGGCGGTGGTGCCGCTGGGCGGCGGCGGTCTGCTGTCGGGCATCGCCCTGGCGCTCAAGCTCGCACGGCCGGAGATCCGCGTCGTCGGGGTGCAGAGCGACGCGGTGGCGCCTTGGCGGCACTTTCTGCGCGATGGCTCGCTGGCTGAGGTGCCGCACGGCAGCCATACCATCGCCGATGGCATCAAGGTCAAGCGCCCGGGGCGGCTGACCCGCGAGGTCATCGCGCGCAACGTGGATGAAATCGTCACCGTGGACGACAACGCCATCGCCGAGGCCATCGTCACCCTGCTCGAACGTACGCGCACCATCGGCGAGGGGGCCGGTGTGGTCGGGCTTGCCGCGCTGCTGCAGGGCCGGATCGCGGTGGCGCCCGCCGACCGCGTGGTGTGCGTGATCTCCGGCGGCAACGTGGACATGACGCTGGTGGGGCGCTCCATCGACTACGGCCTGGCCTCGAGCGGCCGTCTGATGAGCGTGTCGGTGACCATCGACGACTCGCCCGGGCGTCTGGTTGCCTTGCTCAAGACGGTCGCCGCGCTCGGCATCAACGTGCGCCATGTGGAGCACCGGCGCGGCGAACTGCATGTGCCGGTGGGGCGCACCGAGGTGATCCTGCAGATGGAAACGCGCGACTTCGAACACCAGCGCGAACTGCTCGATCGTTTCGTGCGGGAAGGGCTGGCGGTGCGCAATCTGTTGTGGCTGTGAGCTGCGTGGAAGGTGCCACTCACGCCACGCAATCACGGCCAAGAAGCGATCGGACGACCATGCAGTGGCGCCGGGCGGATGCATCGACATTATGGATCGCGGATGTCCGGATGCCGCTCTGCGGGATTTCGGTGTACGCCGCGGCGCAGGCAATTACCTCGACGACGCGTGGTAATAGCTCATCCTGCGCCGTGGGGCGAGATATTGCTGTGCCGGCTTGTCCAGTTCGGTAGCCTTCATCACGAAATCGATGCTGACCTCGGGTTCGTCGACCAGATCGACCACCAGCGCCTTTTCCTTGGGCGTGTCCGGGTCGTACACCATGACCGACGGTCGCAACAGGTCGGCGTGGTTGACGGTGATCACCAGCGCGATGTTGCCGTTGGACAGCTGCACCAGCGAGCCAGGAGGATAGACACCGAGCAGACGGATGAAGCGCTTGAGCATGGCTGCGTCCCAGGCGTTGGCTTCGTCGCGGAACATGCGCGTCAGCGCGGTCGCCGGCGTCATCGCGTCAATGCCCGAGGGCGGATTGCACAGATTGTCGTAGCGGTTGGCGATGGCGACGACACGGGCCAGCGCGGGGATGTCGCCGCCCTTCAGCCCCTTCGGGTAGCCCTTGCCATCCACCATCTCGTGATGAAACTCGATGATGTCGCGTGCCGGGGCCGAGATGCCACCCAGCTCGCGCGCCAACTCTCGCCCGTAGACGGTGTGCAGGCGGAAGAACTCCTCTTCGTGGCGGTTGCGGTGCGGGTTGCGCAGCACCATGTCCGGAATGCGTTGCTTGCCGATGTCGTGGAACAGCGCACCTTCGCCCAGGATGCGCAGCAATTCCGGCGGCAGACTGAGTTCGCGTCCGAGCAGCAGTGACAGGAGCATCACGTTGAGCACGTGAAAGTATGGACTTTCGTCGGCGATCTTTTCGTTCATCAGGTGGATGACGATCTCGCCTTCTGCTGCAAAGCCGTCGACGATGCTGCCGACCAGTTCCCGTGCCGAACCAACGGCACGATCAGTATCCGCATGGAGATCATGCATCAGGTTGCGGATACGGGAGGCGGTGGCCGTGTAGGCCTTTTCGCAGGCCTGGATGCGGGCACGCTGAGCGTCGAGGCGCCGGGCACGGGCGCTCTTGTCCGCATGCTCAGGTGGAGCGGATTCGGCCAGACCGGGTGTGGCGCTCGGCGCGGTCGCGGCCGGTGGGGCACCCTGCCCAACGTCCGCAATGGGTGCGTCCGGGGCTGGCGCGGACGTCGTTGCCGTGTTCGTGACGGTATCTGGGCGGAGCGCGCTGGTCGCTTCAGCCTGCGTATTGCCTTCCGCCGCCGGTGTCGGCCGTGGTGCCGACGTCGCCATGCTTTCCGGCGGTTTGCGCGGGTCTGTCGTGCTGCGCGCCGGAATCCACCGTACCCTGGGTAACCCGAGCGCGCGGATCTGCTCGATCTGGGTAGTGCTGGTGATGCGAAAGCGATTGAATACGAAGGGGTGTTCGGTCCAGCCGAGGTCGATGCAGACGAATACGCCGGGTAGCAGGCGTTCAGGTTCGATCCAGAGGGATTCGCCGCCGTCGGGCGTGGTGGTGTCGGAAGGGAGGCTGTTGCTCATGGACGAATCGTGTGAGGCGTGAGAATGAATGGAGGATTGCTGGAATGATTGCAGATGGGACGGTTTGCCGGGCTGCTTGTGGGTCGAAAGGTGGAGGCGGGAGCCGTTCGCATCACTTTCCGGGCGGTGGACGAGTCGATGAGTCGTCCACCAAAAGGTTTGTGCTTGCTAGACTTGTAACCATCCATCACGAGCATCGAGGCCATTGGTGAATTCCATCCACGACATGATCGACCCGCCTTTCGTGTTGCTGGACGGCAATCGCGGGCTTCAGCGCTGGAATGCCGCCGCCGCTGCCCTGCTCGGAAACGGAAGTGAGTCGATCTTCGACCCGCTGCACGAGACGTTCAAGGCGATCGACGGTCCGTTCTCGTTGACCTTGCCTTCTCCCGACGGTGAGCGCATCTATCAGGCACAGGCGTATTGGCCCGATAATGATGATGTCTTGCTGCTGACCTTTCACGACCAGACCGAGCGGGTGCATCTGCAACGCCGCCTTCAGGAGAGTGAACGCCAGTTGCGCGCCATCGGAGAAGCCACGCTCGACGCAGTGTTCATTATGGACGGAAGGGGGCGTATCCGCTACGTGAACCAGGCCGCCGAGCGTATTTTCGGGTGGCCGGTGGATGAGCTTCGTGGTCGGGATCTGCATGACGTGCTCGCGCCACCGGAAGAGGCGGTGCGCTACCGGAACGAACGTGACGAGTCGGGGCCGGGCGGGTTTCGGCAGCCCCGTTTCGGAGAGGTTCATGAACTGCCAGCGGTACGGGCGGATGGTACGCGCATCGACATCGAGCTGTCGTTGTCCGCGTTTCCGGCCCTTGAAGGCCGCGCCGCGCTGGGAATCGCGCGCGACGTGACCGAGCGGCGGGCACGTGAACGTGCCCTGAGTGAGTCCGAAGCCCGCTGGCAGCATGCGCTCGAAGGTGGCGGCGACGGTGTGTGGGACTGGAACGTGGTCACCGGCCATATCTACTTTGGTCCACGTTTCAAGTCGATGCTTGGCTACGAGGAGCACGAACTCGAGGATAGCATCGACGCTTGGGAGCGGAACATACATCCCGACGATCTGCCCCGCGTCAAGCGCCAGCTTGCCGCCTGCCTCGAGGGGCGGACCGCAAACTACACTGCTGATTTCCGGATGCGGACCCGCTCCGGCGAATACACCTGGGTGCAAGACCGGGGGGCGGTTGTCGAGCGTGACGCCGAGGGCAGGGCGACACGCATGGTCGGCACGCAGCGCGACATTACCGAATCCCGTCAGGCAACCGAGGTCTTGCAACGACAACTGGCCGAGACGATGCGGCTCAACAACGAACTCGAAACGGCACAGGTGCAACTCGTCCAGTCCGAGAAGCTGGCGGCGATCGGTCAATTGGCGGCTGGGGTGGCCCACGAGATGAATACCCCGCTGGGATTCGTGCGATCGAATTTCTCTTCGCTGGAGCGCTATACGCGCGATCTGCTCGAGGTCGTGCGCGCCTATCATGATGCGTGCGCCGGACTGCCCGAGGATGTGCCCGGCATCGCGGCGGCGAGAGCGCTCTATGCGCGCACCGACGTTCCGTACCTGATCGAGGATGTTCCCGCGCTGTTCGCGGAGACGCGGGATGGGATCGAGCGGGTACAGGGGATCGTCCGCGATCTGCGCGATTTCTCTCGCGTCGGTGAGCAGGAGTGGCAGTATGCCGATCTTCGGCGCGGGCTCGAGTCCACCCTCAACATCCTGAGCAACCAGTTGAAGCACAAGGTCGAGATCGTGCGCGACTATGGCGAGATTCCGGAGATCTGGTGCATTCCTTCGCAGTTGAACCAGGTCTTCCTCAATCTGCTGGTCAATGCCTTGCACGCAGTCGGTGATGCCGGCACGATTACGGTACGCACCCGGGCCGACGCGCAGTGCGTGCGCGTCAGCATTGCCGACGATGGATGTGGTATCTCGTCGGAAGCGCAGAAGCGGATCTTCACTCCCTTTTACACCACCAAACCAAGCGGAAGCGGTACGGGCCTGGGGTTGTCGCTGTCCGAAGAGATCGTCGCCCGCCACAACGGCCGTATCACAGTTGTCAGCGCACAGGGGCAGGGGAGCACGTTCACCATCGAGCTTCCGTTGCTGCTGATTCCTGAATGAGCGGGGTGGGGCCGGCAAGTTGAAGCGTGCGCGTTGCCCAGGCAACACGCACGCAGGCGGCGCCGTCGAGTACCGGATCGCGGAAGATCGGGCTTGATGGCCGTCAAGTTTTATCGGGTTCCTGCCGATATATTCTCCAAGATCTGTTTTTGCACGCAGCGGAGTCTGTCGATACGTCGAAAAAATATACCTTTAGTGATAGTGTTTGCCGGTTTCCAAGATCCGGCCGGGGCGATCTCGCCACGGATAACGGGCGGCGCGCTTTCACCACAACGGAGAGGAGAACATGAAGAACAAGGGGATCACCCCGACCCGCAACGAGCGCATCATGCGCGAGGACGATTTCATCGTCAGCAAGACCGATCTGAAAGGCCGGATCACCTACGGTAACGAGATCTTCATCGAGTTCTCCGGCTACACCGAGCAGGAGTTGCTCGGCAGCCAGCACAACATCATCCGTCACCCGGACATGCCGCGTGCCGCGTTCAAGCTGGCCTGGGACACGATTCAGGCGGGCAAGGAGTTTTTCGCCTACGTCAAGAACATGTCGAAGGACGGGGGGTTTTACTGGGTGTTCACGCACATCACGCCGGACTTCGGGCAACGCGGTGAAATCGTCGGTTACTACTCGGTGCGGCGCTGTCCGCGTCGCGACGCGCTGGCCAGCATCGAACCGGTGTACCGGCAGATGCTGGAGGCCGAGCGGGCCGCGGGGGCGCGCGACGCGATCGATGCAGGCACCAAGGTGCTGGTGGATGTGCTTGAATCCTCGGGGATGAGTTATGAACAGCTTGTTTTCGCGCTCTGAGTGGCGGCGCTGGGGCGGCGCGATCCTGCTGCTCGCAGGCACGGGTGCAGTGTTTTTCGGCCCGTTGCTGGCGCTGCCGTTGCTGCTGGCGGCGCTGGTCGTCTTCTTGTTTCCGCGCGGGGTGGCGGATTCGCCGCTGGTGGGTATCGATGAACTGCTGGAGCGGGTCAGCGAGGGGCGTCTGGTGGGCCGACTGCCGCGTGCCTATGCGGACCCGCGGCTGGACCAGATCCGTCGTCATCTGAATTCGTCGCTGGACCAGACCGAAGCCGCCTTTCGCGAGATGCTTGGTGCGATGGAGGCGTCCACCGAGGGGCGAGGCTGGCGTCGTTTGCAGACCGCCGGCCTGCATGGCACGTTCCGGGTGGTGCTCGAGCGCATGCAGAGCCTGCTCGACCGGCTCGATCAGGCGCGTGACTCGATCGTGCGTGAGGCCTTGTTGTCGCGCATTTTTCTGCGCTCGGAGCGCGGTCTGAGCAACGCCATTGAGCGCGTGAACCAGACGCTGGTCGATGTCGACGCCAACGCGTCCGAGGTGCGCACGCTGGCGCAGGAGTTCGCATCGGCCGCCAGCCGGATGTCGACGGCCGCCAATGCCATGTCGGTTTCGCTGGGTGAAGCGCACGACTCGGCTCGCCGGAATGCGTCTTCGCTGTCGGAACTCGATCAGAAGACCGAGGCGATTCGGGCCTTGTCGGGACGCATCGACGAGATCGCCAAGCAGACCAATCTGCTGGCGCTGAATGCGGCGATCGAATCGGCGCGCGCCGGTGAGGCGGGTCGCGGCTTTGCGGTGGTGGCTGACGAGGTGCGCAAGCTGGCGGTTCAGTCGCAGAAGGCGGCGATCGAGATCACGACGGCGATTTCGGCGGTGTCGGAGGCGATGGACGAGGTCACGGGGCGCATGGAAGGCCTGGGCGAGGCCGTCGCCGGGGCGCGCAACACGGCCGACGCGTTCGGCAGCGAACTGAGCGGTTCGGCTGAAGCTGCCGCGCGTGTCGAGCGGCTGGCGGGTACGATCGCCGACGGCGCGGACGCGATGAACGTGCTGATGAGCCGCGTCTCGCGCGCGCAGACCGCGCGCGCCGACATCAATCGTGTGGTCAATGGTGAAAGCGTGGATCTGGCCGCGCGACCGGATTTCGAGCGCGACGCGCTGGCACTTGCGGTCGAGCGTGGGTGGCAGACCAGCGAAACCGAGCGAACACGCCTGATCGAGGCCTACGATGCGCTGTTCGCGCGCATCGAGTCGGAGGAAGTTCATCTGCAGGGGCATTGAGTCGCGATCGCCGTGCGCGTGGGCGCCGGCCGGGCGGTGGTAGAATGCCGGCACTTTTCTCCACCACCCAGGCAAAGGCTTTCCCGTGCAAATCGTTTGTCTTGATCTCGAAGGCGTACTCGTTCCCGAAATCTGGATCGAGTTCGCGGAGCGTACCGGCATCCCCGAGTTGCGTCGCACCACACGCGACGAACCCGATTACGACGTGCTGATGAAGTATCGGCTCGATATCCTGGCCCGCCACCAGCTGGGCCTGCCGGCGATTCAGGAGGTCATTGCCGACATGGGGCCGATGGACGGCGCGCGGGCCTTTCTCGACAACCTGCGCGAGCAGTATCAGGTGGTCATCCTGTCCGACACCTTCTACGAGTTTGCGCACCCGCTGATGCGTCAGCTGGGGTGGCCGACGCTGTTCTGCCACAGCCTCGAGACCGACGCCCAGGGCTTGGTCGTCGATTACCACCTGCGCATGCCGGACCAGAAGCGCGAGGCGGTACGTCGCTTCAAGGAGCTCAACTTCACCGTGGTCGCCGCGGGGGATTCGTACAACGACACCGCGATGCTCGGCGAAGCCCACGGCGGCATTCTGTTCCACCCGCCGGAGAACGTGATCCGCGAGTTTCCGCAGTATCCGGTGACCAACGACTACGCCGCGCTGCGCGTCGAGATCGACAAGGCCTTTGCGAGAAGCTGAGCGCCATGCATCCCGAGCGTTTCTATACCTTGTCCGCGTCGTGCCCCGACCGCGTTGGTCTGGTGCACAAGGTCTCCGGCTTCATCGCCGAGCACAACGGCTGGATTCTCGAGACCGCGCTGCACGCCGAGCCACCCGCCGAGGGGGAGCAGGTTGGGCAGTACTTCATGCGCATCGAGATCCGTGCCGCCTCGATTGCGTTTCATCTGGCCGAGTTTCGCGAGCGCTTCCGGCCGCTGGCCGACGAACTGGGCATGCAGTGGAAGATCAGCGACTCGGCGGTGCGCAAGCGCGTGGTGATTCTCGTGTCGCGGCAGGAGCACTGCCTGTACGATCTGCTGGCGCGCTGGAAGAGCCGCGAACTCGATATCGAGATTCCGTGCGTGATCTCCAATCACGACACCCTGCGTGGTTTCGTCGAGTGGCATGGCATTCCGTTTCACCACGTGCCGGTCACGCCCGACAACAAGCAGGCCGCCTTCGCCGAGGTCGCGCGCCTGTTCGAGGAGGTGCGCGGCGACACCATGGTGCTGGCGCGCTACATGCAGATCCTGTCGCCCGAGCTGTGCGCGGCCTATCCTGGTCGCATCATCAACATTCACCACAGCTTCCTGCCGAGCTTTGTTGGTGCGCGTCCCTATCATCAGGCCTGGGCCAAGGGCGTCAAGCTGATCGGGGCGACCTGCCATTACGTGACCGCGGATCTCGACCAGGGGCCGATCATTGATCAGGACGTGATCCGCATCGACCACTCGGACGCGGTCGAGGACATGGTGCGCTACGGCAAGGACGTCGAAAAGACCGTGCTCGCGCGCGGTCTGCGCTATCACCTCGAGGACCGGGTGCTGGTCCACCGCAACAAGACGATTGTGTTCCGATAAAAAAAAGAGGGCGCCGAACGGGCGCCCCTGGAACGTCGCGGAGGTGAGAAACCGCGTCGGAGGAGAGATCATGCGGTAGCGGCACGTCAGAGCGCCGCTACCCGGGTGTTGCTCAGAAACTGCGACTGACTGACAGCACCGCGGTGCCCTTGGCGTCCTTCACGCCCTTGACCAGGCGGCCGCTGGTGTCGACATAGTGCAGGCCGACGTCGAACCCGGCCAGATCGGCGGTGACACCAAAGCTGTAATCCGTGTATCGGCCGTCGCCGCGAATCTTCTGCCGACCGACGTGGCCGTCCAGGGTGATGCCTTCGGTGATCTCCTGTTCGAAGGACAGCATCACGTAGTGGCTGTTCTTCGATTTGTCGACGCCGAAGAGGTTGGTGAATGAGTGGTAGTACGACACCGCAACCGGTCCCCAGCCTGCGCTGATGTAGCCTTCGGTGGTGTTGGGGTTGGGCTCGCCCGAAGCCTTGCCGCCCGGGTAGTTGTAGTGCAGCACGCCGACGTCGTAGTTGAACATGCCGACTTCACCCGCGTAACCGGCATAGACGTCGATCTCGGCGCCACTGCCGGTGCCCAGCCAGGAGATGCTGGAGCCCCATACGCCGGCATAAAAGCCGCTGGCGTGCTCGTAATCGAAGCCACCCTGCACGGCCGGCTTGCGATCGCTCTGGCTGATGCCGCGATAGCGATAGTCCGAAACGAAACCGATGTTGGCACTGATTTCGTGCTCGTCGGCCAGCACAACGCCGGTTCCGAGGACGGGAAGCATCGCAAAGGCGACGGCGGTGGCGATCATGGTCTTGCGCATTGTTATCTCCTTGGACAAGTGTATTGTTGCAATGCAATTAAGCATTTCGTGTGCCAGTCCTTGAAGTGCGAGTTTCGAGGCGTTTTGTGGATGATTTTCCCGGTTTCGCAAGGAGGAGGGCGGCTTATCTACCGAATCTTCAGCGAAACCGGCTCCGACCTCCCTGATTGATGAGGATTGTGCGTCGCAATATAGGGCGTTGCTTGCATTGCTATGCACCGTTTCGGTGCTACTGCGTCGTTTCCGCAAAGCTGGCGCCTGCGCCCGCGCGTGCGGCGATGCGCAAGCGACGCCGTCTCCTTGAAGAGGCACAACGAAAAAGGGGTGCCGAAGCACCCCTTTCTGGCTGAAACCGGAGAGCCGGATTACTTGGTGACGAACTCCGGATAGGCTTCCTGGCCGCACTCGGTGAGGTCGACCCCTTCGTACTCTTCTTCCTCGCTGACGCGGATACCCATGACCGCCTTGAGGATGCTCCAGACGATCAGGCTGGCGACGAAGACCCACACGAAGATGGTGATTGCGCCGACGATCTGGCCGATGAAGGTCGAATCGCTATTGGTGAAGGGCACCAGCAGCAGACCCAGCAGACCGCACACGCCGTGCACCGAGATCGCGCCGACCGGATCATCGATCTTGAATACACGATCCAGCGTGGTGATGGAGAACACCACCAGCACGCCACCGGCGGCGCCAAACAGGGTGGCGAGCAGCGGCGTCGGGGTGGAGGGCTCGGCGGTGATGACCACGAGGCCGGCCAGCACGCCGTTCAGCAGCATCGTCAAGTCGGCCTTGCCGAACATCAGCTTGGACAGAATCATCGCCGCGACACCGCCGCCTGCGGCTGCCAGCAAGGTGTTGGTAAACACGATGGCGACATCGTTGGCTGTTGCCACTTCGGACGTGGCGAGGACCGAACCACCGTTGAAGCCGAACCAGCCCATCCACAGGATGAAGGTGCCCAGCGTGGCCAGCGGCAGGTTGGCACCGGGGATGGCGCGCGGTTCGCCGTTGGGGCCGTACTTGCCCTTGCGTGCACCGAGCAGGATCACGCCGGCCAGGGCCGCGGCCGCACCGGCCATATGCACGATGCCTGAACCCGCGAAGTCGGAGAAGCCGAGATCCTCGAGGTTGAACATGCCGAACACGTCCTCACCGCCCCAGGTCCAGGAGCCCTGCATCGGATAAATGAAGCCGGTCATGACCACCGCGAAGGCGAGGAACGCCCACAGCTTCATGCGTTCGGCGACCGCACCCGAGACGATGGACATCGCGGTGGCGACGAACACGACCTGGAAGAAGAAGTCGGAAGAGGGCGCGAAGGTTTCTTCGGCCTCGTAGGTAAAGCCCGCTTCTACACCGGTTTCCATGATGCCGGCGAGGAAGATGCCACCACCGTACATGATGGCATAGCCGCAGATCATGTACATGATGCACGAGATGGCGAACAGCGAGACGTTCTTGGTCAGGATCTCGGCCGTGTTCTTGGCGCGTACCAGGCCAGCCTCGAGCATCGAGAAGCCGGCGGCCATCCACATCACCAATGCGCCGCAGATCAGGAAGTAGAAGGTGTCGAGGGCGTACTGGACTTCGGACAGGGTGGCGAGTACTCCCGCGCTGTGCTCCATCGCCGCGCCGGCCGCGGCGACGGCTTCGGCGGCGGCGTGTTCGTCGGCAAGTACCGGCACGGCCACGCCCATGGCCAGTGCGCCCAGTAGTGCTTTCAGTGATTTGTGCATAATCGTGGCTCCCTTACAGTGCGTCGGCGCCGGTCTCGCCGGTGCGAATGCGTACGACTTGTTCGAGTTCGAAGACGAAGATCTTGCCGTCACCGATCTTGCCGGTGGAGGCGGACTTCTCGATGGTTTCGATGACCTGGTCGAGGATGTCCTCGCGGATCGCCGCTTCGATTTTCACCTTGGGCAGAAAATCGACGACGTACTCGGCGCCGCGATAAAGCTCGGTGTGGCCCTTCTGACGCCCGAAACCCTTGACCTCGGTGACGGTGATGCCCTGGACTCCGATTGCCGAAAGCGCTTCGCGCACTTCGTCGAGCTTGAATGGCTTGATGATTGCGGTGACGAGTTTCATGAGTTTCTCCTGTCGTCGGCAGCGGTTGATGAATGGACGGTTTGCATTTCAGTCTCCAGTCGTTCGATAGAGGACGAGTTCCGCTTAGCGTGAACCGTGCCAACTTGTTAATATCATTTATAAACAGTCTGTTATGGAAAACACCCGGATGATCTTGGTGTTTCTGCGCTGGTTGCGGCACGGTGGCGGCGCGTTCATGCACCAGAATGGGGCCCCGGTTTGGTGCGTCACGGACCGCAGCGGGTGACGTGGTACACTTTCGGCGTGTGCGGGCCCGGCCTGCGTTGCGAACCGGTGTCTTCGAGGCGAATCCGGTGCGCCATGGGGCTGGTCACGTCACCTACTCACACGCTCATTCGGTCAAGCAACAAGGGGGCTCCATGGCCGCACCACGTTTTATTGATGAAATCGGTTCACGTCTGGCCGAACTGGCCGCCAACAGTCCGGCCAGGGAGATCGAGAAGAACGCCAAGGCCTTGCTCGGCAGCGCCTTCGGCAAGCTCGATCTGGTCACCCGCGAGGAGTTCGACGTGCAGCGCGAGGTGCTTGCCCATACCCGTCACAAGCTGCAGACCCTCGAAGCCCGTGTGGCCGAGCTCGAGGCCGAGTTGACGCGCCTGCGCACGGGCGATGAGTAAAGCGATGGCGTCTGGAGGGTGTGACTGTTGCCGCGCGGCCCGCACCTGCCGTGTCGGCCAGTGACGCCGGTCACGCCATTCGCTGCCGTGGCGGCCCGCTGGATGCTGAAGGCGTATGTCGATAGAATGGATGGCTTTTGGAGCCATGCATGTCGCTCGCTCTCGTGCGCACCCGGGCGCTGTCGGGGCTCGACGCGCCGGAAGTCGTCGTCGAGGTTCATCTGGCCAATGGCCTGCCCGCATTCAATCTGGTCGGCCTGCCCGATGCCGAGGTGCGCGAGGCGCGTGATCGCGTCCGCGCGGCGCTGCAAACTTCGGGGTTCGAGTTCCCACAACGTAAGATCACGGTAAACCTCGCACCCGCAGATCTGCCCAAGGAGGGCGGGCGCTTCGATCTGCCGATCGCGCTGGGCTTGCTGGCGGCGTCCGGTCAGGTGCCGGAGGCCGCGCTCGAGGGAGTTGAGTTCGTCGGTGAGCTTTCGCTGTACGGTCATCTGCGCCCGGTGCGCGGGGCGCTTGCCATTGCGCTGGCATCGGCGCGTGGCGGGCGTGCCCTGGTGCTCCCCGCCGAAAATGCCGACGAGGCCGCGCTAGCCGAGTCCGCCGAGGTACGACCGGCTTCCACCTTGTTGGCGGTGGCGGCGCATTTGCACGGGCGCGAGTGCCTGCCGGTTCATCGGGTGCGCGCGGCGCTCCCCGACCTGATCACCGGGCCGGATCTCGCCGAGGTCAAGGGGCAGCAGCAGGCGCGCAGAGCGCTGGAAGTGGCGGCGGCGGGGCGTCACTCGCTGCTGATGTTCGGGCCGCCTGGCACAGGAAAGTCGATGCTTGCGCAGCGCCTGCCGGGTCTGCTGCCGTCAATGGATCCGGCCGAGGCAATGGAGAGTGCCTCGGTGCAGTCCATCGAGGGCTGCTTTGATCCGCGAAACTGGGCGCGACGCCCCTTTCGGGCGCCGCATCATTCCGCCTCCGCGCCGGCGCTGGTCGGCGGCGGCGCAAACCCGAGGCCCGGAGAAATCAGTCTCGCCCACAACGGCGTGCTGTTTCTCGACGAGCTTCCCGAGTTCGATCGCAAGGTGCTCGAAACCCTGCGTGAGCCGCTTGAAAGCGGCACGGTAACGGTTTCGCGGGCGCGTCGCCGGGCGGAGTTTCCGGCGCGCTTCCAGCTCGTTGCGGCCATGAATCCATGTCCCTGCGGTTTTCTCGGCGACCCGTCTGGTCGCTGTGTATGCACTCCGGATCAGATACGTCGGTATCGTGGCCGCTTGTCCGGGCCATTGCTCGATCGAATGGATGTGCTGGTCGAGGTCCCCTTGCTCGACCCCGCCGAGATGCAGGCCCAGCCCACAGGCGAAACCAGCGCAGAGGTTCGTGCGCGCGTCGCCCGGGCCTGGTCGCGTCAGCTGGCTCGGCAGAACGCAGCCAACAGTCGGCTGATGCCCGGCCAGATCGACCGTCTGTGCGAACCGGACCCAGCCGGGCGTGCGATCCTCGCCCGCGCCATCGATCACTTGAAACTGTCTGCCCGTGCCTATCATCGCGTCCTCAAGGTTGCACGCACGATCGCCGATCTGGCCGGAGCCGAGCAGGTCGGGGCACCCCACCTGGCGGAAGCCATTCAGTATCGCAGAGGACTGGACACGCCGCAGCGGTAAACTCCCGGGTGCGAAGTGACCGGATGAGAGAGGCCCGTCTGTCTCGCCGGCGGGCGAGTGCCCCGTAGCGCGCCGGAAGGCGAAGCAGTCATGCGCTACATGGCCCGGTAGCGGCAGGAAAATGCGGCATCCGGGCGTTGGTGGCAGGCGCAGTGTTATGCTCAGGATCCGAATAATGGGGAGCGCACCAACATGGTGCCTTCCGTCACGCCGCTAAACCAAAGAACAACATGCTGGCTTCTTCCGCTTGGCTCCCCGCCTTACTGGCGGCACTGGCGGCGATCGGTCCGTTCGCGATCGACGCCTACCTGCCCGCATTCCCGGACATGGCCGAGTCGTTGTCGGCGAGCCGCCTCGAGATCCAGCAGACGCTCACGGTCTACATGGGCACCTATGCGGCGATGGTGTTGTGGCACGGCCCTTTGTCCGACCGCTTCGGACGACGCATTGTCATTGTGGCCTCGATGCTGCTGTTCGCGCTGGCATCGCTGATTTGCGCGTTGGCACAGTCGATCGAATGGTTGTGGCTCGGGCGCGCCTTGCAGGGCGTTTCGGGTGGGGCGGGGTTCGTCGTCGGGCGCGCGGTGGTTCGCGATCTGTACGATGGCGCGCAGGCGCAGCGACTGATGGCGCGGGTGATGATGATCTTCGCCATTGCCCCGGCCATCGCGCCGGTGATCGGCGGGGTGTTGCTGACTTTGGCGGGGTGGCGGTCGATCTTTGTCTTCCTCGCGTGTTACGGCGCACTGGTGGCATGGCTGGTGTGGCGCACGCTGCCCGAGACCCTGCCGGTCGAGGCTCGGCAGTCGCTGCATCCGGGGAGTCTGGCACGCGCGGCCTGGCAGATGATGCGCTGTCTGCCGTTCATGTTGCTGATCATTGCGCAGGCGTTGAGCTTCAACGGCTTCTTCATCTATGTGCTGGCCGCCCCGGTGTTCGTCATCGAGCATCTCGGACTGGCGCCGACCGCGTTCTTCTGGCTGTTCGGGCCGGCGGTGGTCGGTGTGGTCGGCGGCTCGATGCTGTCGGGAAGGCTGGCGGGGGTGTTGCGGCCGAGTCACTGCATTGCCCTGGGCTTTGCGATCATGCTGCTCGCTGCCGCCCTCAACCTGTTCCACTCCGTGTGGATGAGGCCGGGGGTACCGGGTTCGGTGCTGCCGATCATGGTGTACACCTTTGGCATGACGGTGGCGATGCCGGCGCTGAGCCTGCTCGCGCTCGATCTGTTTCCGCACCGTCGTGGTCTGGCCTCGAGCAGCCAGAGCCTGGTGCAGGTGGGCATCAACGCCTTGTCCGCCGGTTTGCTGGTGCCGTTGCTGTGGGTGTCAACGGTTTCGCTGGCTGGCGGCATGGCCTTGTTTCTGTGCGCGAGCCTGGTGGCATTCGTGTGGTGGGGCGCGGTGGCGCGACGCTGACCGCCGGCGGTGGGGCATCGGGCCCCGAGAGGCTTGGGCGTTTACTCGATGACCAGATAGACCAGCGTCTGGTTGAGCAGCAGAAAGGCGATTTCACCAAAGGTGATCGGACCGGTGAAGCGCCCCGTGCTGCGCCCCTCCAGCGCGTCGTATACAAAGTTGAGGACGCAGTTGCACGAGAACGCGATCGTCCCCGTCTCGACGCCGTGCAGGGTCGCTGCGTCCGCCCGCGTTCGGGCGAGCCGGTATTCCACGTCCGCGAACACCGGCGCATAGAAGTCCACCCGGCCGGTTTCGGCGTCGATGCCCTTGAAGGACACGTTGATCATGGCGCCCGAGTAGTCGGCCACCAGAGGATGGGTGAGATCGATGTCATTGCCTCGCAGATAGTCGGCCAGGCGCGTGGGCGTCCCGTTGATGAGGCAGTCCTCGACACTGAAACCGGTTTCGTGAAAGCGGATCCGGTCACCGTCGCCCTGTTCGAAGCGGTTGATGATTTCCACGCGCGCGTAGCGCTCGGGCGGCAGGGGCAGGTGCATGACGATGGCGCGCTCGGCATCGACTTCGCCGGTCTGGCCGTTGATGACGGCGGGGGCCGATTCGCCGAGACGGTCGAGATGGACCCCGGAAATCCAGCCGATCACCGGTTTGACGAACATGTCCTCGAAAGACGGTGCGTTGCGCGCGTAGTGCGAATGCAGCGCCGAAAAGGCGGGAATGACGAGCAGCGAGTAGCCGTTGTCCGGCGCCTCGATGCACAGTTGTCCGATCGAACTCAGGTCGTGGAAGCGGATCCGCGGGGTTTCGCCGAAGCGCTCGAGTTCGGTCACGAAAACCTGCTCGTGCGTCGCTCTGCCCCCGTCCCGGTTCATGAAGTACGGGATTGTTCCGCCAATCCAGTTTCCCCTTGGCAGCTGGCGTAGCAGCGCTTCCTCTCCGGCGACGCTGAACACGCCACCGGATTCGATCCTGCGGGCCGCCTCGGCGATGCTCATCAGCTGGCCGGAGGGAGAGTGCAATGGTGATGTTGTCATGTTGTCAGCTTTCGGATCTGTGCCAGTTCATGCGTCAGAAGACGCTTGTTCCTGATGAAGTAACGATGCAGTTCGTTGAGCTTCATCTGCCGTACCTCGTCGTCCGAGATGCGTTCGAACTGGGTGCGCGTGCGCGCCAGCAGCATCTTCAGCCCGAGCACGCGCACGTCGATCGGATTGCATTCCTCGACCAGTGTGAGCCAGACGGGGTCGGTTGGATCGGGTATCTCCGGGTCGGAAGGTGGCCGGGCGTAGGCCGTCGGGGACGACGTGTTGCCGACGTCGACGGCTGTATCGAACTCGGTCGCGCCCCAGCGTCCGCTGTCCATGGCATGCTGAAAACGCCAAAGATCGGCAATTGGCAGATCGAGCAGGGTGCAGACGCTTTGCAGGCTGCACCCTTCGCGCAGCAAGCGGAAGATCTGCCGGTTGAGGGCGTGGGTGAACGGCAGGCTGTCATCGCCGGCCCACGGTGCCCGGGAGAGGTCGGTCGTGGATGGAGTGGCGACATGGACATGGATCTCCCAGTCGCCAAGGCCGACGTGGCGCCAGGAGGCCGTCGCAGCCTGTACTTGTCGGGCGCGACCGAGGCCGAACCACCCGCGTGGCTCCTCCAGGCCAATCCATACGTCGTACCGTTTCCGATTCTGGTCAAGCTGGCTGTCGAGCACCGACCACGGCGGTTCGACCTGTAGCAGCGTGCGCCACAAACTTCTTTCATTACTCATTCTTGTCGTCGCTCCAGCGGCAAGGCGGCGCTCTGGGTATGCAGAGCAGGCGTGCCAATTGGCTTCGGCACAGATCGGGCTTCGGGTTGCTCGATGTGCTTGAGCCGGACGCAAGCCGTATGCCAGGCGTGTTGCCGGCATTTCATGCGCAAGAATGCTACAGCCTGTGACAGGAACTGCGCTGGAGTGAGTCTGCCGTGTTCCGATGTGGGGCACCCGCGTTACACGCAGATCGCAGATGACGAAGAACGTGTCGATCGCATGGACCGGGAAACGATCAAGCCATGATGAGTCTGGCTCTCAACGGCAGGGGGTCTTACGTGTGGGACATTCACTGCGTGTTCATATGCGTTCGTTCAATTTTCGACGGACGTTTTGGGGTCAGCACTGCTCCCACGGCAAACCATCGAAGCGCCAACCGCTCATCGAGTTGCGGTGGTGCTTTTCATCGAGCTCGCCCTCGAAACCGTGCAGCACGTTATACACGTTACTGAATCCCGCTTCGATCAGGGCTTCACCCGCGGTGACCGAGCGGTTGCCGCTGCGGCAGATCAGCACCACCGGGCGCTCGCCGCCGTGTCCGGCAAGCTTCTTCACCTCGCCGATGAAATGCGGGTTGATCTCCCAGTCCGGCCCGTCATTCCACGAAACGTGGATCGCGCCGACCGGGTGACCGACGAACAGGAACTCGATCTCGCTGCGCACGTCGATGAGCAGCGCGTCGGGATGTTGCTGCAGGAACGCGTAGGCTTCCTTGGGCGTGAAGTGTTTCATCAGGTTTGATCTCCGGAATTCGGGACCGATTATACGCATGCGTACAGTCAGTCTTGCACCTGCCAGTCTTCCCCTTCGCCGAGATAGGCGGCCCGGACGCGCGGGTCCTGGCGCAGACTGGCCCCGGTGCCGGACAACGCGATGCGCCCGGACTCCATGATCCACGCATGATCGGCCAGCTCGAGGGCGAGCTGCGCGTTCTGCTCCACCAGCAGGATGGTGACGCCTTCGGCGGCAATGTCGGCGATGAGATCGAATACCTTTTCGACCATTACCGGCGCGAGGCCCATCGAGGGTTCGTCAAGCAGCAGCAGACGCGGGCGTGACAACAGGGCGCGGCCGATCGCGAGCATCTGCTGTTCGCCGCCGGACAACGTGCCGGCCTGCTGGTGGTAGCGCTCGCGCATGCGCGGCAGGCGTTCGAGCACGTGCTCGAGATCCTGCGCGATGCCTGCACTGTCGCGCCGCGAGTAAGCGCCGAGGCGCAGGTTCTCTTCGACGCTGAGGCCCGCAAAAATGCCGCGCCCTTCCGGCACCAGTGCGATGCCTTGACGCAGGCGGTGATGCGCGGCCAGCTCTGCGATCGATTCACCGTCGAACCACAGCCCTCCGGCGGACATCGCCACACTGCCGGCGAGTGCGCCCAGTGTCGTCGATTTGCCCGCGCCGTTGGCACCGATCAGGCAGGCAGTGTGACCCGCGTGCAGAGTGAGGTCGATGCCGTGCACCACCTCCATCGCGCCGTAACCGGCACGCAGGCCGCGCGCTTCGAGCAGCGGTGTGGTGGTTAGCGGTGTGGCGGTGGCCGGTAGCGCCTGCTTGTGTGCCGGTCGCGCTGCCGCTGAGGTCGCAGCCGTTGTTGTCTGCGCGGGGACGCTTTGGTGGGGCTGCTCAGTGGGCATGACGGCGTCCGAGATAGGCTTCGATCACCGCCTCATTGGCGCGGACCTCGTCCGGATTGCCTTCGGCGATCTTGCGGCCGGAGTCGAGCACGGCGATGCGGTCGCACAGGCTCATCACCAGGCGCATGTCGTGTTCGATCAGCAGCACGGTCGTGCCATCGTCGCGAATGCGGCGTATCAGTTCGGCCAGAGCGCGGGTCTCGGTGGCGTTCATCCCCGCGGCCGGCTCGTCGAGTGCGAGCAGGCACGGACCGGATGCCAGCGCTCGGGCGATCTCGAGACGGCGGCGATCACCATAGGACAGGCTGTTGGCCACGCGGTCGGCCAGGTGCGCCAGTCCGACGTAGTCGAGCAGGGTTTGGGCGCGCGCGCGCGCCGCGGACTCTCGCCGGGTAACCGCGCGGGTGCGCAGGAGCTGGGCCAGCATCGATGCGTGGGTTTGGCGGTGCAGACCGATCAACACGTTCTCGCGGGCATCGAGTTCGCCAAATAGCCGAATGTTCTGGAACGTGCGGGCAATGCCGGCGGCAAGCACGTGATCCGGACGACCGCGGGGCAATTCCCGTCCAGCCAGGCGGCAGCTGCCGTGGTCGGCGCGCTGTACGCCGGTCAACACGTCGAACAGCGTCGTCTTGCCGGCGCCGTTGGGGCCGATCAAGCCGTAGATCTCGCCGCTGCGAATCGTAATCGAAACCGCATCGAGGGCGATCACTCCGCCGAAACGGCGCGACACATCGATGGCTTCGAAAAGAGGGGGCGCGGTCGGTCCCGCGCTCGCCGCATCGATGTTCGCGGGGGTGCCGGTGTGGGTTGAGGTACGAAGTGGCGTCCGCGACGGTGTGTCTTTCGCGGCGGACAGGCCGGGCGTGAGTGGGGCAGCGGGCGCGGTGGGGGTGCTGTTCATGGCGCCATTGTAGCGGTTGGTGTTTGAGCGTGCGTCGGATCGGTTGGCGTGCCCGGTGGCTGGGGCCTGGGAGGGGGCAATGGCAGAGCGCTCGCCGAAACGCCAACCGCGGATCGGCTGCGACGGCTCGCAGCGACTGTGGCGGCGTACAATTGAGCTTTGAACTTTTCTCCGGAAGAATGCCGATGAGCCAGCCACCCCTTGCCGATCTGCGTAAAAGCTATGAACTGGGCAGTCTCGAGGAGCACGAGGTGTCGGAGCGGCCGGTGCTGCAGTTTCGCAGCTGGTTCGACGAGGCCCTGGCGCATCGCGTGCCTGAGCCGAACGCGATGACGCTGGCCACAGTCGGCGCCGACGGCCGGCCATCGACGCGAGTGGTGCTGATCAAGGACTACGACGACCACGGTGTCGTCTGGTTCACCAACTACGCGAGCCGCAAGGGGCGCGAGCTCGAAACCAACCCGCATGCGGCGCTGCAGTTCCACTGGGTCGAACTCGAGCGCGTGGTTCGAATCGAAGGGGTAGTGGAGAAGGTGTCCGACGCCGAGTCGGACGCGTATTTCGCAAGCCGTCCGCTGGCGCATCGCATTGGTGCCTGGGCCTCGCACCAGAGCGAACCGATTCCGAATCGAGGTGTGATCGTTGCGCGTGCGGCCGAGTACGGCCTGAAGTTCGGTCTCAATCCTCCCCGCCCGCCGCATTGGGGGGGGTACCGGCTCAAGCCGGATTACTGGGAGTTCTGGCAGGGGCGGGCGTCGCGGCTGCACGACCGTATCGCGTATCGGCTGCAGGCCGATGGCAGCTGGCAGCGCGAGCGCCTGTCCCCGTGATCCGCCGTGGGACGCGGCGGTTGCGGTGTCTTGCGTTCCGGCCGGGCTGAATCCTGGTGGCGGCCGGGTGTGGTCATGAAAGTGCGTCGCGGGCCGGTACGGTCTGCCCGCCATTGTCGTCGGGAGCGTGTGTCATGAGAGGCGTATGGATTTCGTGGATGGTCGTGCTGGCGTTGGCATTGACCGGATGTGCCGGGCTGAATCAGCACCGCTCGTTCGCGGACCGGTCTGAATTGCTCGCCACACGTGGCGAACCCACGCGTATCTGGGAAAACGAAGATGGCACGCGCACGCTCGAATACGCCACGCAGCCGTTTGGTCAGACGTGCTGGATGTATACGGTGGATGAGCAGGGCAACATCGTCGAGCAGTTCGACGCACTGTCGCGCCGCAATCTGGCGACCGTGCGGCAGGGCATGAGCCTCGACGAAGTGCAGCGCATGCTTGGCCAGCACCGGGCGGTGCAGCGCTTCTCGCTGTCCGGCGAGGAGGTGTACGACTGGAACGTCGCCAACGAATGGCCTGATCTGGTCGCCACACGCTTCAATGTGCATTTCATCGACGGGATCGTCGAGCGCACCAGCTTTACCTATGTTTACCCGCGTGACCCGTGGCGCCTCAGCTTTGGCGCGGCGTTCGGACATCCCTACCCGCCGCATTGGGGTTGGGCGCCGTACTGGCGCTATCCGGGACCCTGGCCTCACCATCCCTGGTATTGGTGAGCGGGAGCGTGGCGAGTCCGCGCCATGGTCAGAACGTGCTGACCATGGCGCGGGCTGGTCTGATGGTTCAGGCGACGCCGGCGGCTTTCAGCGGTTCGCTGTAGGCGCGGTCGACATTGGGAATGTGACCAACCAGCCAATCCTTCAGAAAGCCGGTGGTGTCCGGTGTGATTTCGGTCTGACCGGCGCTGAACTTGGCATGCAGGTCGGTACAGGTCGCCAGCAGGTGATCATGCGCCGCCTTGTGAGCATCGAATTCGGCGTAACCGACCTTGGCGAGATTCTCTTCTTCCGACTTGAAGTGACTCTGCACGATGTCGAGCAGTTGATCGAGCTTTTGCCCGGTGGTGGCGCGGTCGCCGCCCTCGACGGAAGCATGCAGTGCATTGAGGGCGTCGAAAATCTGCTGATGCTCCTTGTCGTGAGTGGCGACGTTGGTGCCGAACTGTTCCGCATTCCAGGTGATCAGGCTCATTGTGACTTTGCTCCTCGAGTGATGTTGTTCGAATGAACGGATCGCAGTGCAATCCGAACGGCATTAGACCATGTCATCGATATGGTTATTTTGATTTATGTCAATATAATCCAAATGGGGTGTGATTGATGCTTTTGGTAGGGCGCGGCCGGAGTCGGCGATTCCGGCTGGTCCGCATTAATCCCACGCCCCATTTGCAGCGCCTGCGCGCTACCGGTAGAATTGGAAGTTTGCCGAGGAGCGCTGCGACCCGAATGCACCACCCGATGTTCCGTGGTGGTTGGCGGGCCAGGCTCGGCAGATGAATCAACGGCGCTCACAAACCAGGTCTACCGGGGTTTGTGGTGCCCGGAAGGGTTTTGAAGGGTCAGGCGCGCGGCAAGGTCGTCGCGGTCGTCTGTTCGGGGTTGTCTTCCCCCGCCTTCCTCTTCCGTCTCAGGCGCGTGCATTCCCGGTCTGTCCGTGTTGCGGGTCCGTTTTCGGGGCCTGTTTTTCAGACCTGTCTTCAAGACAGTTTCGCCGGGTAATCTTCATGCAAGCCGATCGCCGTACCGCCCCCCAGACCTCCGACCGCCCTGTTGCGGAGGCATCCGAGCTCCGTGCCACGGATCTCCACGCCCGATTGCACGCGCTGATGTCCGAGCGCATTCTCGTGCTCGACGGTGCCACCGGCACGATGATCCAGCAGTACAAGCTCACCGAGCGGGATTTTCGCGGCGAGCGCTTCCGCGATCACCCGCGCGATCTCAAGGGCAACAACGACTTGCTGGTGCTGACCCGGCCCGACGTGGTGACCGAAGTGCACCGCGCCTACCTCGATGCGGGCGCCGATCTCATCGAAACCAATACCTTCAACGCCACCCGGGTTTCACAGGCCGAATACGGCATGGAAGCGCTGGCCTGGGAGATCAACGTCGAGGGCGCGCGACTGGCGCGGGCGGCATGCGACGAATTCACCGCCGCCAACCCGGACAAGCCGCGCTTCGTCGCCGGGGTGATCGGCCCCACCTCGCGCACGCTGTCGATCTCACCCGACGTCAATGACCCCGGCTATCGCAACATCAGCTTTGACGCGCTGATGGAAGACTACTACGACGCCGCACGCGCGCTGATCGAAGGGGGGGCCGATCTGCTGCTGATCGAAACCGTGTTCGATACCCTCAACGCCAAGGTTGCGGTGTTCGCCCTCGAAAAGCTCTTCGCCGAACGCGAGCGGGACGGCCTGAGCCGTGTGCCGGTGATGATCTCCGGCACCATCACCGACGCCTCCGGCCGCACCCTGTCCGGCCAGACCGCCGAGGCGTTCTGGAACGCACTCGCCCACGCCCGGCCAATCTCCTTCGGCCTCAACTGTGCGCTGGGTGCCAAGGAACTGCGGCAGTACGTCGAAGAGCTGTCGCAGCTGTGCGACACCTTTGTCTCCGCCCACCCCAACGCCGGCCTGCCCAATCCGTTGTCACCCACCGGCTATGACGAAACCCCGGAGGAACTGGCCGGTGCGATCCGCGAGTGGGCCGAATCCGGCCTGCTCAACATCGTCGGCGGCTGTTGCGGCACCACCCCGGCGCACATCGCCGCGATCGCGCAGGCCGTCGAAGGCCTGCCCCCGCGGCGTCTGCCCGAAATCGAGCGCAAGATGAGGCTGTCCGGGCTGGAACCGTTCAACGTCGGTGCCGACAGCCTGTTCGTCAACGTCGGCGAACGCACCAACGTCACCGGCTCGCGCGCCTTCGCGCGCATGATCCTCGAAGACCGCTTCGACGACGCGCTGGCGGTGGCGCGCCAGCAGGTCGAGAACGGCGCGCAGATCATCGACATCAACATGGACGAGGCGATGCTCGACTCGGTTGCGGCGATGGAGCGCTTTCTCAAGCTCATCGCCTCCGAGCCGGATATCTCGCGCGTGCCCATCATGCTCGACTCGTCCAAGTGGGAGGTCATCGAAGCCGGCCTCAAGTGCATCCAGGGCAAGGGCGTGGTCAACTCCATCTCGATGAAGGAGGGGGAGGCCGAGTTCCTGCGCCAGGCGCGGTTGTGCCGGCAGTATGGCGCGGCGGTCATCGTGATGGCCTTCGACGAAAAGGGCCAGGCCGATACCTACGCGCGCAAGGTCGAGATCTGCGCGCGCGCCTACAAGCTGCTCACCGCCTCGCCGGCAGAGGGCGGTGCCGGTTTCCCGCCCGAAGACATCATCTTCGACCCCAATATCTTCGCCATCGCCACCGGCATCGAAGAGCACGACAACTACGCCGTCGACTTCATCGAAGCCGTTGCCTGGATCAAGCACAACCTGCCCCATGCCAAGACCAGCGGCGGCGTGTCCAACGTCAGCTTCAGCTTCCGTGGCAACGATCCGGTGCGCGAAGCCATCCACACCGTGTTCCTGTATCACGCGATCAAGGCTGGTCTGACGATGGGCATCGTCAACGCTGGTCAGCTCGGCGTGTATGACGACCTCGAAGCCGACCTGCGCGAAAAGGTCGAGGACGTAGTGCTCAACCGCAAGTCCGCATCCGGCCAGAATCCCGGCGAGGCGCTGGTCGAGATCGCGCAGTCGGTCAAGGGCAAGGCCAGGGACTCCGGGCCGGATCTGGCATGGCGTGAATGGCCGGTGGAAAAGCGCCTGTCGCATGCGCTGGTCAAGGGTATCACCGAGTTCGTCGTCGACGACACCGAAGAAGTCCGCGCCCGCCTCGAAGCCGAAGGCAAGCCGCCGCTGGCCGTCATCGAAGGCCCGCTGATGGACGGCATGAGTGTGGTTGGCGACCTCTTCGGCGAGGGCAAGATGTTCCTGCCGCAGGTGGTCAAGTCCGCCCGCGTCATGAAAACCGCCGTGGCGCACCTGATCCCCTACATCGAAGCCGAAAAGCTGCGTACCGGCTCGCAAGCCAAGGGCCGCATCGTCATTGCCACGGTCAAGGGCGACGTCCATGACATCGGCAAGAACATCGTCGGCGTGGTGCTCGGCTGCAACGGCTACGAAGTCATCGACCTCGGCGTGATGGTGCCGTGCGAAAAGATTCTTGCCGCCGCGCGCGAACACGGCGCCCAGGCCATTGGCCTGTCCGGCCTGATCACCCCGTCGCTGGAAGAGATGAGCCACGTCGCCGCCGAAATGCAGCGCCAGGGCTTTGCCGAGCAGGGCATCCCGCTGCTCATCGGCGGCGCCACCACCAGCCGCGCCCACACCGCCATCAAGATCGCCCCGCACTACCAGCAGCCAGTGGTCTACGTGCCGGACGCCTCGCGCGCCGTCGGCGTGGTCACCAGCCTGTTGTCCGAAGGCCAGCGTGAGGCTTACAGCGCCGAGATCGCCGCCGACTACGAAAAGATCCGCGCCCAGCACGCCAACAAGAAAGGCGTGCAACTGGTCGAGCTGGCCGCTGCCCGGGCCAACGCCTTCAATCCGCTGGCAGAGGCCGGCTACCAGCCCTTCGAGCCCAACACCACTGGCATCATGGCGATGGACGTGGACCTCGAAGAGCTGCGCGACTATATCGACTGGGCCCCGTTCTTCCAGACCTGGGACCTGGCCGGCAGCTTTCCGGCGATCCTCGACGATGCGGTCGTCGGCGAGACCGCGCGCAACGTCTACCACGACGCCCGCGAAATGCTCGAAGACCTGATCGCCCAGCAATGGCTGCAGGCGCGCGCGGTATTTGGCCTGTTTCCGGCCAACAGCGTCGGCGACGACATCGAGTTCTACCCCGACGCCGCGCGCGAGGCGCCGATGATGACCTGGTACGGTCTGCGCCAGCAACACCAGCGCCCGGCCGGCAAGCCCCACTGGTGCCTGGCCGACTTCGTCGCCCCCCGGGCCAGCGGCGTCGCCGACTGGTGCGGCGCCTTTGCCGTCACCGCCGGAATCGGCATCGAACTCAAGCTCGCCGAATTCGAAGCCGCCCACGACGACTACCGCGCCATCATGCTCAAGAGCCTCGCCGACCGTCTCGCCGAAGCCACCGCCGAATGGTTGCACGAGCGCGTGCGCAAGGAATACTGGGGCTACGCCGCCGACGAAGCGCTCGACAACGTCGCGCTGATCAAGGAGCAATATCAGGGCATCCGCCCCGCCCCCGGCTACCCCGCCTGTCCCGACCACACCGTCAAGGCGGCGCTGTTCGAACTGCTCGACGCCCCCACCAACGCCGGCATGGGGCTCACCGAATCGATGGCCATGACGCCCGCATCAAGTGTCGCCGGCTTCTACTTCGCCCATCCGCAAAGCCACTACTTTGCCATCAGCAAGATCGGCCAGGATCAGCTGGAAGACTGGGCCGGGCGCACCGGCATGAGCGTGGATGCGGCACGGCGGTGGCTGGCGCCGCTGTTGTAAGCGAGGGAGATTGACGCAGCCTGATCATCGGGCGACCAGAAGGGGCAAAGGAATAGAATAGGCACGGGCGGCCAGGATCAAAGGCGTGGGCCTGGCGAAGTCAGGATCACCGGCGCGGAAAACCGGCTTGCCGCTGGTGGCTGGCCCCTTTGATCGCCCTGTGTGGTTTGCACCGCCGCCGCCAGAGTGTAATACTGCGACGTGATACCACAGTACGGAGCACGACCATGAGCACGACTGCCCGGGTCTTCATGAGCGGTCGAAGCCAGGCCCTTCGGCTACCCGCCAAACTGCGCCTGGAAGTCAAGTCGGTCCGCATCGAGCGGATCGGTGGCGATCTGTGGCTGCATCCTGAAACACCTCCGGAGCGGGATATGGGCCAGTGGCTGCGGCAGTTCTACGCGAACAACGAAGCGCTGCCGGAAGACTTCCTCGCAGAACGCAATGATCCACCCGCGCAGGAACGTGACTGGTCCTGATACGGCGAGCGCCCGGCATGCTACGCACTCTCGATACGAACATCTGCAGCTACATCCTCCGGCGCCACCCCACCGCAATGATCGAACGCTTCGCCAGCCTGCAACCGGGTAACGTATGGCTGTCCGCGATCGTCGCTGCCGAACTGCGCTTTGGCGCCGCCAAGCTTGCAGCGCCCCGTTTTCATGCCGCCGTCGAGGCCTGGCTGGCCGGTTTCGACGTGCGTCCATGGCCACTTGAGGCAACCCACCGTTATGCGCAGATCCGCGCGGCCCTTGAGCGAGCCGGTAAGCCCATTGGCGGAATGGACCTCATGATCGCAGCCCACGCCATTGCGGAAGACAGCGTGCTCATCACCAACAATGCCAGAGAATTCCTGCGCGTGCCGGGATTGGCGGTGGAAGAGTGGGCAATCGAAACGCCGTCGCCGTGAGTGTCGCGAGCTGAGCACGATCAACGCTGCAACAGTGGGAGCAAGCAGGGCAGACCGCCAGGCTCATCCAGCCGCTGGCTGACAGCACGGTCTCCGAAACCGAGCTAAGATCTTCTCCGGATATCCAAAACGCAGGAGTTTGCGAACAGTCGTTCGTCATTGGAGAGGCAGTTCGGCATCTCGCAGAGGTCCAGGCAGACGAAGTCGTCGTGAAGGGGAAAATTCGCTTGCCCTTGACATAACGGGGCGGGTAGTCGTCGAGCGCGGCGCAGGTTCTTGTAGCTTGCCCCATCGGGGAATCCCCCTAGGTCTTGCCTGCTCGAGACCGCGGAATGCGCCCGCTCCGCTAGGTCCAGGTCAATGCCAGCGAGTTCCGCCACTCCTTACTGCTAATCAGATTACGCTAAATGCATTCATGGGCCTTGATTCCCTGCCCCTCATGATCAACCACATCTACAACTCAACTTGTTCAGTGACCGCCTCAAGCGGTGAATTGACCGATACTCACATTCCACTGGCGCCTCGAAGGATCGCCATGCCGCAAGATCACCGAAAAGCAAAAGTCTGATTTATGGTTTGCCTCAAATTATCAATTGGACCGGATGTGCTTGTGAGGAAATAATTAAAGCCACAGTATCAGCAGTCCATCGATCGTACTCGATCTACTGGCGATCAGAAGGCGGTGGCAATCCGTCGTTCCTCGATAGCGGCCTTTGCGATTGCGAATACTGGAGCGGGCTATCAAGATTAGCCAGCGCGGAGCACCCCATTTTCCAACCTATTTAAGGTTGGAGCTTTACGCATCTGAAACCGCCACACCGAGCGGTCCGGGAGCAGGGTCGAAACGATGAAGGAGAAGACATGAACCGTCAAACGATTAGCAAAATTATCACGGGATTGCTCGTTGCAACTGGCGTTGCAGTGGCACCCGTTGCCGCAGCTTGGCCTGATCGACCAATAAGTATCGTTGTTCCGTATGCACCGGGAGGCACAGCGGATGCATTGGCCAGGATAGTAGCTGAACGACTTGGCCCACAACTCGATACCTCCGCAGTTGTTATCAACAGAGCGGGCGCAAGTGGCGTTATTGGGTCGAGCTCAGTGGCACGGTCACGTCCCGATGGCTACACAGTCCTTTACGACGCAACCCCACTTTCGATAAACCCCCATCTGCAAACCTTACCGTTCAACCCCAGCAACGATCTTGCTCCAGTAACTTTGGTTGCCGTTACGCCGATGATCGTAACGGTACCCGCTGATTCTCCCTACAGTACGTTTGATGATCTAATAAATGCAGCAAAGCAGTCCCCGGGAGAGTTGACTTATGGTTCAGGCGGTCAGGGTACAGTGCAGTTCATGGCAGCCACTCTGATGCACCAGGCGATCGGGGCAGACTTGCTCCATGTTCCGTTCAGAAGCGGAGGCGAAGCGATCAACGCCCTTATCGGGAAGCATATCGATATGATGTTCGTGAACTTGCCGGCTGTTTCAGGACACATTAACGGCGGTTTGGCGAGACCGCTCGCGATAACCTCCTCGGAACGGAACACAGCTTACCCGGATGTGCCGACAGTCGGCGAATCCGCAATCGAGGGCTACGAAGCCTACGAATGGAACGGTATGTTTGTGCCGAGTGGGACCCCGGACGATATCGTCGAAAAGCTCAATGAGGCGCTTCGTAACGTATTGGCAATGCCAGACGTACAAGCTCAGTTCGAGAGGTTGGGCTCTCGTATAGTAGCCTCAACACCAGCTGAGTTCGGGTCGTTTTTCGAGTCAGAAACAGCTAAATGGGCGACTACCGTCGAAGCTGCGGGAATTGAAAAGGAGTAATGCTAGATCGGGTGACTCTTAGGAAATTGGGTCACCCGAAGTCTATAGGAATTCAAGTGAACGAAAAGGAGGTCAATGCCTTCTTGAATATACTCTCTTGATGCCCATCTGAATAAACGCATTAAAATTTTAAAATCCGTAGAATATTATGGAGTTTTGATTAGCAATCTCACAGGTGTGCTTACGAACGAGCGCTTTCAGGCAGATTTTGACCATAACCAAAAACACTAGGTCAATCCCTCGTCAACCAATCCATTGCCTTGAACCGCCCTCTGCGCAAGAATATCGATAAATCTGTTTGCAGCAGGGGATAAATAGCCATCTACACGGTACGTTACCGCCAGCTTTCTTATCATTGTCGTCTCACGAAGCTTTATCTCCTTTAGAGTCCCATCTGGTGTCAAATGATGGCTTGAGATAAAGCTGAGCATGCCTGTCTCCGAAACCATGGCAGGCAGCATTACAAGCATACTCGACTCAATTTTGACCTTCGGGCACGGTAGTCCACATCTCAAGAACGTCTGATCCAGCCAATCTCGAGTTGGCGCACCTGGCGGCTGAAGCACCCAGCAATGCCTAGAAAGATCAGCAAGGGTCGGTTTTCCCTGAAACAGCTCATGGGTTCTGCTGGCTACGACCACGATCTGATCCTCAGCCAACGGTTTCGAGACAAAACTTTGATCAATCTCGACTTCAGTCCCAACCATTAAATCGATCTCTCCCGCACGTACAAGCGGCTTTAACGTATCGATCAGACCTACAACGATTTTCAGGGAAACCTGGGGTGCCTCTGCAATTAGCTGTTTTGCGCAAAGCGGGATCAAGAACTGCGCCGCTGTCGGAACAGCACCAATTCTAATGCTACCCGACAAACCCTTCCCGAAATCCGAAATCTCACGCCGCGCGTCCTCGACATTGAAGCGCATCCTTTGTGCCCATTTCAATAATAGCTCCCCTGCTGGTGAGAGTCGAATTCCGCGCCCCTCTCGCTCGAAGAGTGGGGCGCCACAGACCTCCTCAAGGCGCCTAATAGCGCTGGTTAAGGCTGGCTGCGTCCGATGCAAGCGTTCGGCAGCGCGTCCAACGTGCTGCAACTCCGCGATCGTCTCGAAGTAGCGGAGATCGCGTAAATCCATTTCAAAAGCCATATCTATTAAACCTCAAATTCTATCAAATAGAATTAAGCAATGATGCCATACATAATGGGATCAGGTCATTCCCCGAAGGAGAACGTCCCGGGAGTTCCGACCGAACCGATTCCCACCGGTATGGAGCAGCTCAGCCCGACCTGCAGCCCATGCCACACCAACATGAGGAAAGAGTGATGATCCCCGTCGCGCCCCCCCTTCCCGATATAAGACGTGATCTAGTGCGAATTACGTCTGACGTAGTTTCACGCGCATCCGCTTTCCAGGCAGCGATTCTCGCTGACGTCAACGGTCGTCGCGGCGCTCTTCATAGCCGCATTGCGCCGATTTCATCGTCAATGAAGCTTGCAGGTCCAGCCATCACTGTTGACGTTCGACCTGGTGACAATCTCATGATTCACGCTGCGCTGGCGATCGCTCAGCCAGGCGATGTACTCGTAATCGATGGCAAAGCGGACCAGACGTCTGCCCTCATGGGCGCAATCATGATGAACCAAGCCAAGGCGATCGGTTTGGCGGGGGTTGTTATCGACGGAGCCGTCCGCGATGCCCTCGAGCTACGCATGCTCGGTTTCCCGGTATTTGCCACTGGGTTCAATCCCAACGGTCCTACCAAGAGGATCTCGGGACGTGTCAACTGGCCGGTTTCGGTCGGTGGAGTCACTGTGAATCCGGGTGATCTGGTTGTTGGCGACGCAGACGGCGTTGTAGTTATCGAGCGCGATAAGGCGGCGTCCCTGCTTGAGCCCGCTGCGAGCAAGGTCGTTGAAGAGAGTGCCCGAATCGAGGGGATTCTCCGTAAAGAGAAGCTTCGACCGAACTGGCTTGACGATGCCCTGCACGCGGCTGGAGTTTTGCAAGAGGGGTGTTCGCTATGAGTTTGCAATCCTTGGCTTGCCCAAAGGTGTTGGTCACCGGTGCAGACCTCGCGCCGGAAGCAGTCTCGCAGCTCAAGGGGTTCGAACTCGTTTATGCGGGCAGATCCCCAACTGTCAAGGGCAAGCGAATTTTCCCCAGCGTGGTAATTCAAATTTCCCCACCCGGTTGGGTTTGTTCGTCAAACGAG
>ERZ869909.482-NODE-482-length-46755-cov-9.105317_pt1 | contig 46755 bp, 31 predicted proteins | sample MGYA00520892_ERZ869909 | MGnify/ENA primary metagenome ERZ869909 (study PRJEB32215, sample SAMEA104723947) | bioreactor metagenome | biome: bioreactor; feature: anaerobic bioreactor; material: water | place: China | collected 2015-03-12 ... | reverse complement strand
AACAATAACAATGTTAAACAATTAAATCAACTTAGTATTTTGATTTAGTGGTCTAAAGAATAGGTAGTATTATATTACAACTTCCTGAACGAAATAGAAATGCTACCCATTCCTTACATTTTGATGAAGTGCGAATTTGACAATGACATCAACAAATCCCTTAGGACGACTTTAGAAGCTATGTCAAAAAACAATAAGGCCAAGGTTGTTGATCTGAAGGGTGCCGGACATATTGCGAACCTTGATGCGCCCGATGAGTTCAACCAGGCTTTGATGGAAGTTTTGTCTGGGTTGCACTGACCGAAGGAGTTGAAGAAGTTCAGTTGCTAAATGTAAGTCGAAAGAGCTGTGGGGCCAGATAGATTTCAAATAAAAAAAACAATACACTATGAAGCATGAAACGTTGAAAATCAATGAAGAAGAAAAACAGTGGAGCAGTTGGTCCAAAGCGGATGATATTGCACATAACAGAAAGAGAATAATGGATGCCGGTCAGGTCAATAAAATGTATTTCGATATTTATGAAATTCCACCTGGGAAGGCCAACTGGCCGCTCCATTTTCATACCTGCAACGAGGAAATTTTCTATATTCTGGAAGGGCATGGAGAAGTGATAACCGAAAGCGAAGTGTTAAAAGTAAAGCCGGGCGATGTTTTAAGATTTCCGGCTGGCGAAAAAGGAGTACATCAGTTAAAAAACACCTCAGATAGCGAAACACTAAAGTATCTGGATATTGGAACCACAAACTTGCCGGATGTAGTATTTATGCCTGCAGATAAAAAGGTGGAATTGTTTGGCGGAAAATCCGGGCAGGATAAGATGTGGTCGTATAGCGAACTGTGAGGGACTTCCAGCTTGCGCCGCAACCGGAAACTTCCGGATTAAAACCCTTTAAATGCCGGGAGTGTAGGTTTTATAGTTTCTTTCAATCCTGATTGCCTCAGCAACAACCTGGCACACACCGCTAAACGGGACCTTATTATCTTGATAAAACCTGATGCAATGAGCGTTTCTTAACCTTATTACCTTATTGCTGCATCTTGTGGTGTAATAAGGTAGTAAGGTCAGGGAAGTGCGTATGGCGAGTGTGGGTTACTGAGGTGATAAGGTTTGGGTGGTCCAAAGGCAATGCAGAGTGCCCGGGAATTAAGAATTGCATTCAATTTTATTCCACCCCGCCGGGGTGGATGGCGGCTGATGATTGCGGATTTTGCTATAGACATTCCACCCCTCTGGGGTGGGAGATTAAATGTTATTATCCTTGGATTTCAGTTTGTTATCGTTGGATCTAAGTCCATTGTCGTTGGCTTTGGGCAACAGAAACATGCTTTCGGATAAATTGAAGTCCTTCCGGAAATTTTTACCAAATTACGGCAGGTTTTTACCTATGCTGGGTTTTCAAACGATTTTACATTTGCTTCTACTGCCAAACTTGTCATTCTATAATCATCCAATAAGAAACACTCATGCGCATAAATCGATTCATCCCATGCCTTTGGCTTCTATTGTTGTTTGCACAGCAAAATTTGATCAGCCAGACCAATCCATTTCTGTCTGACTTTGACTACTTGGTAAAGAAACTGGAAGAAACCCACCCTGATCCCTACACAGGTTTTGGAGGGACTGAAGGATTTATTCAAAAGAAAAACCATTTTTCGGAATTGATGAAGGAAGATTTAACCCCTGAAGCATTCGTCATGCTGCTCAATCAGTTTCTTTCTTCCCTCAACGATGGGCACACCTTTGCTAACTTCCCTGATAATTCAGCAAAAAGCACCCAGGTATTGCCCATGAGGTTTAAAATTGCCGCCGATGGCATTTTTGTCCTAAATACCACGTCTGAATTTGCCCATCTGAGAGGAATGACTCTTTCGTCCGTAAATGGTTATCCTGTTGATGAGCTCCTGGCCCGGACAAAATCATTTCTTCCCGCCGAGAACCTGTATGGTGAATACTTTAATCTGCTGCAGATTCTGAATAACAACACACAGGCACAACGCTTTTTCTCCACCACTGACCCCCTGGAGTTTGCCTTTACCTTCATTGACAATAAGAAGGTATCTCAAACCATTCCTTATCAGGATTCCGTAGTCTTTTTGCCTGAGCAATCGGCTTTGCATTTTGAAAACAGCAACGGCATGTTGTACTGGTCTCTGATGGGTGAAAACAATGATATTGCTTACCTGGCCTGGAACAGTATTTTAAGCCGCGAAGTGCTGGAAAGCGCGTATCGAAGTAATCCTCAATGGATCGAAGGCCATATCAACTGGGCATATTCATTTTTGAATTTCCCGAAAACGGGCGATCTGGAGCAGGATATCCAAAGTGTCCCTTCGCTTTACGAAGAGTTTTACCTGCTTTCGAAAGCCGCCAGTGAAGCCCATGCCCGGTATCTGATCATCGACCTCCGCTATAATGGAGGCGGAATGACTCCCATCGTAAGGCCATTGCTGTATCCGTTGTATGGCGATGCTTTCCTGGATTTTGATTTCAACGGCGACTATAGCCGCAGGATATCCCCTTTATGGTTGCAAAAGATTGGCTTCAGCAATCTGGATGATTTCAACACCGCCAATGCAACCCAATATACTATGGGCGATTTTATGTCGCATCCCTTTGGCAACATGCCGGAAAACCTTTCCCTGGAAGAAAAAAGAGTACTCATATTACAAGCGTGTGAAGGATTCGGAAAGGAATACCTTGCCAAAACACCACCCTTAACCGATGTGGAGATCATCATACTTACTTCACCCCACACCTTTAGTGCGGCCATCCATTTTACCTGGTTTATGGAAAGGCTTGGAAGAACCACTCTGGTGGGGGTGCCATCACGTCAGGCCGGAAATGCATTTATGGAATCTACCTTTTTCAATCTGCCTGCCACACACATTTCAGTGAGCATTTCAAATGCCCGGCAAATATTGTATTGCCCTGAAGACGATAGAGGACAGATAATCAGGCCCCATTACGAGATGTATCTGGATGATTATGCCCGCCTGGGCTTTGATGCAAATGCCGAAATTCTGAGGGCATTGGAGGTGATTAACATGAAAAAAACAGTAAGAAGTAAATGAAAGGCCCTTATTTCAAGCATCAACTCCACCCCTCAGTTCAATCTCTTGTGGAGGATATTGCAACCCACCCCCATGTGGAGGGCATACTGCTGGCGGGTTCCCGTACGGCAGGAAATGAGGATCCGTTGTCGGATTACGACCTGTATGTGTACACACTGCAAGGAGTGCCACTGGATTTCAGGGAACAATTGTCCCGCAAGCATTTTCAACATGTAGAGCTCAACAACACCTTCTGGGAGCCGGAGGATATCGGGATATTCAGAGGTGCTGAATTGCAGGTTGATTTGATTTACCGCGATGTGCAATGGATGGAGCAGATGCTGCATCGTGTGGTGGTGCAGCATGAGGCATCTACGGGCTATACCACCTGCTTCTGGGCAAACCTGCTGACATCTGTTGTGCTGTTTGACCGCAATGGTATCCTTTCCGCCATGCAAAAACGCTACGATGTGGAATATCCGGAGCCCTTGCAGCGAAACATCATCCGGAAAAACTTTCCCATTCTATCCTATAGCCTTTGTTCTTATGCCCGCGCAGTGGAGACTGCCATAAAACGGCATGACCCCATAAGCATACATCACCGGGTGGCCGGTTTCCTTGCCAGTTATTTCGATATCTTGTTTGCCATCAATAAAAAACTTCATCCGGGAGAGAAAAAACTGCTGAAAATTGCATCGCAGCAATTGGAGCTTATCCCCAAAAATATGGTGGACGATATTACAGAAATTCTGGCAAGCATGCTTGTGCCCGGTTATCCACTGGTTATCAGACTCCGGGAACTTAGCGATGGACTGAAGGAATTGTTGCACGAAAGCGAACACTTATATCCGTGATTGGGTAAAGTGGTAAAAAAATCCATGGGTATTGAGTCTGTAATTATCATATTTTCATAAACATAACATCTGTGGCACAAGATTAGATATGAAGAGACTAAATATGCCTAAGGGGTGATTAGAAATTAATTTATCATAAAAAAACCACAATTAAATGCAATCAGAAAAACCGATAATTATTGAATTCCCTTTAAGGGGAGAATGGATGTTGCCCAACACTCCAGGAACGAAAGTGCCGAGTCATGGAACTGAACAACTGGGGCAAAAATATGCATACGACTTTACTCAGGTTGATTGGAGCAAAAAAGGTATGCGGTTTTATAACGCAGGTAAACTCCGGTATTTGTTATTGGGCGTGCCTCTTCGTAAATGTTTTGGCTGGGGTAAAGACGTACATGCCGCTTGCGATGGAACGGTAATTCAATGCGAAGATGGCCACAAAGAACGACAAATTGTCCATTTGGGATCTGACTTGGCAGTTGTATTGAAAAATGCCTTCTTTTTTAATATGAAAAAAGGATGGCAACCCGTGTTGGGCAATTATCTGATCATGGATTGCGGAAACGGCATATACGCATTTTTCGCTCATTTTCTGAATGGCTCAATCAATGTTAAAGTGGGCGATAGCGTTAAAAAAGGGCAAATTATCGGGAAGGTGGGGCATTCAGGAAACTCAACAGCACCCCATTTGCATTTTCATCTGATGGATAGCCCTGACCTGTTAGAAGCCAATGGTATTCCTTGTGCTTTTGAAAGTTATGAGGTTTTCAAAGAAAACTCATGGGTGCCCGTAACCAATGGAATACCAACCAGCACAGAAAGAATCCGTTTTAACCCTTAAACCAATGAATTAACTATTTTTTTTCCGAAAAGAAACAAAGAAAGTAGTCGTATAGATCATAAGAAGCTTAACAACCATATTGCCAGGGCTAATCATTGTTGGGGTGGAATTACGATTACTCCAACGGAATTTGGTATTTATTATCGCAAATTTCCGGTTTTTGCAATCCAGGCCCTTCCAGTTTGCACAACAACCGAAATCTTCCGGTTTGAAACTACCGCCCCTGACGGGGCAAATAACGATAGAAAAGGCAATAACGCCAGAGAGAACGGGCACCCCGGAGGGTGTGCAATAGAATTTGGTATATTTGGAATGGTGAAATGGTTATTCCACCCCGCCGGGGTGGTTTTTTTTCGTTGTTGTTTTTCTATCGATATATCACCCCTCTGGGTTGGATAGGGAGATTTAATTGACCATGGAGTTTAGGTCATAATTTTTCGTTTTCAGTCCCTTACCGAAAAACCCCCAACCTGAATTTTTACCAAAATAACCCCTTTTTTTACCACAACCACACATCTTTTTATGAGCAATTTTGCAGTGACACAATGAATTAGTCACAAAAAAAACCATGAAAGATGAAAGCCCGGAATGATTTCAAAAACGCAACTTCTGCAAAAAAGAAGAAGAAAGAGAAAAACAAGCCACTGGTAGGCCGTATGAAGTTTTACTTCAAAAACCCTATTGTGGATGCCTATTTTGCTGCTGTGCTGGCCTACAGCACACGCGGGGGTGCCGACCTGGGAGAGGTCTATGCTGCTGCTGGGCGTATTTCGCAATACGATACCGAAGCATGGGTAAGAGAGTTTACCCAAATGGGTGACAAGGTTGCTGCCATGGCCGATCAGGCGCTGGCCAAAGGCCATCTGGTAACTGCACGCGACCGCTACCTGAGGGCATTTGCACATGAGCGTGCAGCATTATTTCAGCTCAGCCCGCTGAAATATCCGGATCGTTACAGAGAGCACAGGTTAAGTTCGCAGGAACGGTTTCGAAAGGCCATATCCCTGTTCAACCATCCCGTTGAAGTGCTTGAAATTCCTTTTGAAGGGAAAATGCTTCCCGGTTACTTTATGAAGCCCGACCATAGCAACACCAAACGACCCACGCTGATTACCCTGGGTGGAGGCGACTCTGTATGTGAGGATATTTGTCTTTTGTTCGGATTGAATGACCAGGATAGGGGTTATAATATAATATCTGTTGATTTACCTGGTATGGGTAGCACCGCCCTGGACGGTATGCTGATGACCCCCAAACCCGAAAAGGCCATGTCGGCAGTTATTGACTATATTCTTGCCCGGCCCGATGTGGATGCAGAAAGACTGGCTGTTTGGGGCGCAAGTCTCAGCGGGTACAATGTTCCCAGGGTTGCTATTCATGATAAAAGGATAAAAGCCGTGATTGCCAACAGCATCATCCTGAACCTGAACGAATATTTTGTGCAGGTGAAAGAGGTAGAGATGCTGGCAAAATATGAGAACACTTTTTGGTTCAAAACGGCTACCAGACTGTTTGGCTCGTGGCTTGCCGGATTGTACAACGTAATGGACACCTGGAAATGGAAGTGGGGTGTGGATACTCTGGCAGAGTGGCTGGAAGTATGCAAAGAATACGTACTTGATCCCTCCGAAATTGATGTTCCCATCCTCATGCTTGTGGGAGAGGACGAGCTGGCATTTGCCAACAGCAAGCGTTTCCATGATGAAGCCATGGCAAAAATAAAACACCCTCACAAGAAGATGGTTGTAGGTAGCGCTGCCCTGGGTGCCAGTGGCAAAAACATGATGCCCAATTTCAACATGATCCGCGAAACCACTTTCGACTGGCTCGATGATTTGTTCTGTAACAAAACCCACCAACCATCCGTCATAGGCCACATGGAGTCTGAAATGGCTTAATCCACAACCACAATAAAGCATCATAACCACGATGACTGACTATTTTATCGAGTTCTACAAACGGCTCGACAGACAAGGCCCCGGCGATGACAAATATACGGAGATGGCCTTCCGTATGCTGGAAAAACTGCCGCCCAACCCACGCATCCTCGACGTGGGTTGCGGCACCGGCAGTCAGACCCTGGCCCTGGCACGTTTGGCTCCCTGCCAGATTACAGCAGTTGATGTGTACGACTGCCTGCTCAACAAACTCAAAGAAAAAGCATCGAAAGAAAATCTCAAAGGTGTCATTGCCACCCTCAATGCCTCCATGTTCGAATTGCCGTTTGCGGAGCAACAGTTCGACCTCATCTGGTCGGAAGGCTCCATTTACATCATGGGTTTTGAAAAAGGGCTGAGGGAGTGGAAGCGTTTCCTGAAGCCCGGCGGATACCTGGTAGCGTCGGAAATTACCTGGCTGCGCAAAGATATCCCCGAAGAAATCCTGGATTTCTGGAATGCAGCCTACCCCGAAATCGGCACTGTTACGCAAAAACTATCGGTGGCCGAAAAATGCGGCTACCAGCCCCTTGCTCATCTTACCCTGCCCCAGTATGGCTGGCAGAAAAACTACTACGACCTTATGGAAGCTCAGAAACAGGATTATCTCAACATGTATGGCCATGTGGAGGAAGCCCGCCAGGTGGTAGCCTCAGAGATGGAGCTGGAGATGAGCTTGTACCGCAAATACAAAGACTATTACAGTTATGTATTTTATGTGATGCAATGCTGAAATATATTGAAGGAGAGGATTCTTCACTATTTTTTAAGCTAAACGAAATGAATATGCTTGCTTTCTCCGGAGAAAGACAAAAGTTCACGATTTAAATATGATTATCCGCTTTCTTGTCACTGTGACTATTACTTAAGATTAAATGCTTTGTCAGGTTTGTTACGCTTGGTTGGCTATATGTTCAAACGGCCTTGCAGATTTTTCGGTAACAAAACAAGGAACGAAGCGGTTAAAAAGATTTGCAGACCCGCACTGCATTACATTTTGGTTCAAGGTATTAGTTTTTTTGCGGGGCCTTAAATCTTTCAGCGAAGAGACCGCAGTTTTGTCGTCTCGCCGCAGGCGAGAGCAACTTTTTCATCAAGGAACCGAGCCCAAAGGGCGAGTTCAATGTGACCAATGAAATAAAATAAAGACACATTAAAAAGTTGAATAAAGAAAAATATCTCCAATGAAGTGTGTTCAATCAGGGAAATTGACCCCAAAGATCATTACTTGTAGGCTTACAGATGTTAATAAATTAAAAACCCGAATATGAAAAAACTAATACTACTTGCTGCCGTTTGTATTTTGAATACAACGCTTTTAAAAAGCCAGGAATGTGATTGCCTGCAAAACTTTGACTGGGTAAAAAAAACCTTTGAAGAGAATGATGCCGGTTTTGCTTTTGCCCTGCAACAAAAGGGAGAACAAGCATATGCTGATCACAATAAAAGGATTGAGGAAAGGGTGCAAAAAGCCACTACTCTTGCCGAATGTACCCAGATACTTTATGAGTGGCTGACCTTCTTCCGTTCGGGTCATATCTCTATCTGGCTCCACGAGCAGAACCAGCAAAGTGGTATGCCAGCCTCTGGTTCTGAGTCAACCTCCGATTGGGAAACCTTCGATGTCGACATCCAGGACTTTAAAACGTATCTTTCAGGATTGGAGGAATACGGTTTTGAAGGAATATGGGAGATGTCTTCCTATACTGTAGGTGTAAAACGGTTTGGGGAGGAGTACATTGGTTTTATCGTGGAATCTGCACATGAAATCTGGAAGCAAGGTCATGTAAAACTCAGGTTTACGGTTGATGATAATCGCTCCCGTTTTGTATTCTATCTGTATGACAGATCTGCCGTGGAAAGGGAAGGAGTGCAGCTTCTGGGGAATAATCACCTTTTGCTTGGGAATGCTTTCAGGCTTAACCGTGTTTATCCTGCGGTGGATGCTGAACGCGACTTTACCGCCTGGTTCCGGTTGCTCGAATCCCGGGAGCCTTATCTGGAACGGCTGGATGCATCCACTCTTTACCTTAGAATTCCTTCTTTCCAGATGGAGTTTAAGCAGGCCATTGATAACTTGCTGGAAGTAAACAGGGAGGAAATCCTCCGTACCCAAAATCTTATAATTGATATCCGCAATGGCACCGGAGGCAGCGATGCCAGTTATTACGAAATTCTGCCATTCCTTTACACCAATCCCATTCGAAATGTGGGAGTGGAGTTTTTGTCTACCCCTCTGAATAATCAGAGAATGCTCGATTTTATCCATAATGATGAATATGGGCTTACCGAAGAGCAGAAACAATGGGCAAGAGAATCTTTTGAAAAACTGGAAAAACGGCCCGGAGAGTTCGTTAACCTGAACGAAGAAGTCACGTCCATTACCCGTTTGGATACTGTTTTTTCTTTTCCTCAAAATGTAGGAATTATCATTAACGAAAGGAATGGAAGTACCGATGAGCAGTTTCTTCTGGCTGCAAGGCAGAGCAGAAAAGTAAAGCTCTTTGGCAGGACTACCTATGGAGTATTGGATATTTCCAATATGTACTTTGTAGAATCGCCCTGTAAGGAGTTTGAGCTGGGGTATGCATTGTCCAGGAGTCTGCGCATTCCCGGATATACCATTGATGAAAGGGGAGTTCAGCCCGACTTCTACCTTGATAAAAGCATCCCTGAATATGATTGGGTAAATTTTGTTAAGGAGGTGCTGAACCAGCAGGACTGAGTAAGCTTCGCCAGAGAACCGAATGGTGAAGCAAGCAGCAAGACATCATTAATTTACATGTAATAATTTACAAGCAATCCACTAAAAATTAAGAAAACCATGAAAACGAATCCTTTTATAGTTGCTTTAGGTATCATGTGCACTTTGGTGTGTTCCTTATCTGTTTCAGGAGCAACTCAATCGTGGCAGATCCCTGAACCGGTGGCCCGAAAACACAACCACATTAATGTACTCGTACACCCCCAGGTAGAACTTATCTCCATCATTCAAACCATTGGAGGCTACCCGGATTTGCTCCCTTTTTTGATGTCGGAGCAGGAGTTTGCCTACAAAACCCGTGCGAAGGAACACTTTGCCCTTTTTGCCGGACATGCTGCAGTGCAAATGTTCGATCGGCTAAGCGGTCAGCCCCGCAAGCTCAATTTCAGTGCCCCATCCAACCTCATGCTCTATACCGATGCAAACCTGCAGGTGCGCACCGATATTGCACTGGATGATTTCGTAATCAGCCGCATCGACGGAATAGATTCGCTGCAGCTGTTCCTGGGTTTGCTGCGCGATTTTGCTGTTACTTCAGGATTTAAGGACTTTTACAACGCGAATTTTGATTTTTACCGGAGCATCGTCGAACAAACCATCGAAACCCTGGGTGATTTTCAATACATTGAAGAGTTGGAAGGTTTTTACGGCCGTTCGCAGCAGTCCTACAACATCGTCCTGGTTCCACTCTATAATTCGGTGGGGTTTGGCAATTCCAACCTGTTGCCCAACGGCAAGCGGGAGATTTACAATACGCTGGGCTCCGGCAGATTGCGCGATGGGGATCCTTGCTTCGGAGATGAGAGGCATTTGAAATACATGACCCGCCACGAGTTCAGTCATCCCTTTATCAACCCGGTTACCGAACTATACCAGGATGAGGTCATGGCTTTTAAAACCAATTTTGATAAAGTTCCCGAAGTGGCTCGTCAGCGCGTTTGTGGCGAATGGGAAGAGTGTATCAACGAATTTATCATTCGCGCCATTACCACCTGGTTGGCACAGCAGGAGTGCGCCGAGCTGGGGCAATGGGCTTACAATCATGAATCGGGAAGGGGAGTAGTGTATCTGGACGAGTTGCTGGAAAAGATTAATTACTATCAGTCTAATCGCCGTATTTACCCTACCCTCAATGATTTTTATCCGCAATTACTGGAAGTGTTTCTCAACGATAGTTTCTGATATAAGAGTTCGCTGCTTGATTGAAACTGCATCGGAAAATAGCCACCCGATACCGGAATATTGTTCAGTCTAGTATTTTTTTTAATCCTGATCCACAAAGAAATCAACCACAAAAAACCATGAAGAACAACTATCTGAAAATTGCCTGGCGCATTCTCAAGCGCAACAAAGCCAATACTGCCATCAACATCATCGGGCTGGGGCTGGGCTTCTCCATATCTATCCTGATGATGATTTACGTATGGCACCAGCAGAGCTTTGATAAGTTCCACAGCCAATACGACCGCATCAGCCGCCTGGTGATTGATGTAAACATGCCCGACGGTACTGCCTCGCACGTGCCTTTTACTGCCGGCGATATAGCAGGCTATGTGAAAGATGAGGTGCCTTCTGTGGAGGCCATCTGCCGTTTTTACGATGAGGGATTGATGGAGGTAGAGGTAGATAGAACCGAAGTGCGGTTCCCTGACCAGTATTTGATATGGGCTGATGCAGATTTCTTCCGGATTTTTGATCTGCCGCTCATTGCCGGCGATCCCAGGACAGCACTTGTGGAGCCCAACAGTGTGGTGCTAAGCCGCAAACTTGCCCAAAGGTATTTTGGCGATGAAGACCCCATGAATGAGATCATTTGGGCAGGCAGGTTTGGTTACCGGGTTACCGGGGTTGCAGAAGATTTGCCCTCCAATTCGCACCTGCAGTTTGGCATGCTGGCCTCTTTCAGCACACTCACCGGGCCCAATGAGAATATTGTGGAACGTAATGGGATCTCCTTTTTTACCTACCTGCTTCGCTATCCTGATGTGGATGCAAAAACATTTGAGCAGGATGTGGCTGCAGTGGCCGACCGTTACATCAACGAGCGATTCGGCCCTTATGGGCTTACCATTGCCCACTCCCTGCAGCCGCTCAGTCGCATTTTTCTGCATTCAAACTTCACCCATGGAAACAATGTGGCCATGAGTATGGTGAGTGGCGATATTCGCAATGTGTATATCTTTTCTTTTCTGGCACTGGTGGTTATCATCATTGCTGTTTTCAATTTTGTAAACCTTATTACGGTGCAGAGTGAAAAGCGCGCCCGCGAGATTGGCATGCGCAAGGTGATGGGCGCACACCGCAAGGACATGGTGTTTCAGTTTATGGGAGAATCTCTGCTGCTGGCGGCCATGGCTTTCGTGTTTGCGCTGCTGCTCAACGAACTGCTGATACATCCTTTTGCGCAACTGCTGGATGAAAACTTCAGGCTTGCTTACTGGCAACAACCGGGTTTGTTGCTGGCAGTACTGGGTTTTGTGGTGCTGGTGGGGGTATTGGCCGGTTTCTATCCGGCTTTGTACCTGTCCCGCTACCAACCTGTTAAAGTGCTAAAAGGGGTTGCTGCATCCAGCGGGCGTACCTATAAGCTGCGTAAGGTACTGGTAGGAGCTCAGTTTGCCATCTCCATTTTCCTGGTGGTATCGGTATTGCTGCTCAACCGGCAGGTGAGCTACATGAAGAACAAAGACCTCGGATTTGATCGCGAGTATATGCTTACCCTGGGAAGGCTTTCGCCCACCATACAAAACAGCTACCCAACCCTGAAAGCGGAGTTGCTGCAAAATCCCTCCATTCAGGATGTAACAGCTTCTATGGTTACACCCGGCTTGCCCCGTAGCGTAATTACCGTATACAAAAGAGGGGATGACCCGGGTGCCTCCACACTCATTTACGGAAATTTCGTTCACGAGAATTATATTGATGCCTACAGGATGCAGATTGTGGAGGGCGAAAACTTTCATCCCCGCATGCGCACCGATATAAAACCGGTGATTCTTAACCAGGCTGCTGTAAGGCAACTGGGGTTAGACGACCCTGTGGGTCAGGAAATTATTGTTTGGAATGAGCCGGCCCGGGTAGTGGGTGTGGTGAAAGACTATAACTTCCTCTCTATGCATCACGCCATCGAACCCCTGGTGTTGGTGTATGAGACGGATCTGATCAGGCAAATCAGTTTGCGTATTTCTCCACAGGATATCCCTCAAACACTTCATTCTATCAGAGAGCACTTCCTTTCTGTCGATCCCAATTTCTACTTTGAACCCGTTTTTGTAGACGATGCCTTTGCTGCCATGTATCGCAAGGAGGAGCGCACCAACAAGCTGGCCACAGCAGCTGCCTTGCTGGCAATACTCATCTCTTTTATGGGATTGTATGCACTTACATCGTTTTCCATTCTGAAGCGCATCAAAGAGATTGGGATACGCAGAACCCTCGGCGCATCGGCCATCTCCATTCTGTTGCTGCTGTTTCGCGATTTACGCAACTGGATATTGCTGGGCAACCTGGTGGCATGGCCCCTGGCCTTTTACGTAATAAGCCGGTGGCTGGAGAATTTTGCCTACCGCATACATCTGCTGGACCACTGGTACCTTTTTGTGCTGGCCGGCATCCTTGCAGCTGCCGTAGGCGCCATGGCCACCCTGGTGCATGCCCTGGGCGCGCTGAAGGTAAACCCGGTGCATAGTCTGAAGACGGAGTAGGCCCCCCCCGGAATCTGGAAATTGCTATCGCAAGTTTCCAGTTCCTCCACAGTCCAGGCACTTCCAGCTTGCAAAGCAACTGGAGGCTTCCGGGCTAAACACCTCCGCCCTCAGCGGGGGCAAATAACGATAGAAAAGGTAATAACGCCAGAGAGAACGGGCACCCCGGAGCGGGTGCCATAAAATTTGGTTTGGATTGGATACATTGCTATTCCACCCCGCCGGGGTGAGTGGTTGGCGGTGGTAGCTGGTTGTGCTATCGGTACTCCACCCCTCCGGGGTGGTTTTTATTCGTTGTTCTTTATTCTATCGATATATAATACCTTATGGGTAGGGCGGTGGATGATTGTGCTATCCCTATAACGCCCCTGGGATGATGGAAGCGAAGTTTGCCGGGATGCTATCGTTATGGTAATCCGGAGTGGGGTGGCGGTGATATAAGGTCTGTTGCTGGTTTGGGTCTGTTGCCATTGGTTTGAGCAACATAAAACAGATGGGATGCAGGGCAGGATCGGTTTAAAGCAATGTTCGTTTCCGTACACCGATGTCCGGTTTTTGTCTTGTGAAATCAGAAAATGGATCGGTTTTGGGGTTTTGGTTTTGGTTTAAGTAGTTGATATGTAGCTTTGTGGTGAATTTGGCGCAAAGATTGTTTTTGTTGCGAAACACATCAAGAGGTATAAAACCTACAAACCACTAATCTTTGAAACTGTAATGCTGAAGTATTTCCTGATCCTTACTTTTCGCAATGGCTTGCGTGAACTGAAAATCACACTTATCAATCTGTTGGGCCTTTCGCTGGGTATGGCCGTGGTAATTCTGCTCTACCTTTTTATGCTGCATGAGTTGAGTTTTGAAAGGATGCATTCCCAGCGAAACAATATCTACCGTGTTGTAACTCATATGAAGGGTGATGAGGGAGGTAAAGCTCCTTTTACTCATGGGGCAGTTGGGCCTGTGCTTTTGGAAGAATTTCCCGAAATACAAAGCTTTGTGCGCATCGCTGAGAATAAAACCACTGTAATTTACAACGATACCCGGATTGGGAATGTGAAAATGCTCATGGTCGATCCAGCATTTTTTGATCTTTTTGATTTTCCTGTTATCCAGGGTTTGGGGGTTAGCACTTTGCAGCATCCACGTAAGGCTGTTATCACCTCATCGCTGGCACAACGGCTTTTTTCAGATCAGGACCCGGTAGGGCAGAGGTTTGATCTTACCTTGCTTGAGGTTGATTTGACTGCTGGACGGTTGAACCAGAACCGCAAATCTTACCAGGTAGGAGGGGTGGTGCAAACACCTCCCACCAATACTCACCTTCAGTTTGATCTTCTGGTGCCGGTAAATGATATGGACTCCATGATGTTTCATTTTGGCGGATTTCTCTTTGCTACTTACCTGTTGTTCGATCAGCCCATGCATGAGGTTTTGCACAACAAGGTTTCTGCCCGGGCAAGGGAAATTGCCGCAGAACCTTTGCGCACCGAATCACTGAGGGAATTAATGAGTGCAGATCTGCAAGCACTTACAAGCATACGATTCGGAAGTGTTATGGCTCAAGATATTAGTCCGCAGGGAAATAGGCAGGTTGTATCGCTTTTTATGGTGCTTGCAGTATTGATCCTGGTGATTGTGCTGGCAAATTTTATTAACCTTAGTACCGCACGCTCTGAGAAAAGACTCCTGGAAGCAGGCATACGCAAAGTATTGGGTAGTGATCGGAAAAATATCATATTGCACTATTTAGGTGAGAGTGTCCTGATAACAATGTTGAGTGTTTTGATTTCTTTGTTTATAGTGGAGCTTTTTCTTCCTCATCTCTCCACACTTTTTGGCAGTACGTTTTATCTGGGGTCTTTTTTTAATCCTCAGTTTTTTGCTGCTCTATTTTTGTTTGCATTGTTTGCCGGGGTTGTGTCAGGTATTTATCCTGCCATGCATTTTTCCAGGTTTCAACCTGTTGATATCATGAAAGGGCGCTTTTTTGCTGCACAGGGCAAGCCCATAATGCGGTTACTTCTTGTAGTGTTTCAGTTCGCCATTTCGGTGTTTCTGGTCATTTGTGTATGGATCCTGTTTGATCAGTTAAGGTTTTTTCAACAGAAGGATGACCGGATACATACGGAGAACATCCTGGTTTTTGATGATCTAACCCCAGGAATAAAGAGCTCTTTCGCAACAATTCGCGATGAGTTGTATGCGAATCCCCGTGTGGAGCAAGTGATTGCTGCTACGGGCATCCCGGGGGTTGAAGGGTTTAGTGTGCCCATCCGCAGAGTTGATCAGAACCAGGAAGAAGAAATCCTGGCCATGAGTTTTGCGGCGATGGGAAACTATAAGGAGTTGTTTGGGTTGAAACTCAGTGCAGGTCGCTGGCTCAGCGAACGTAGTTCCTTCAGGGAGCTTGAATTGGTGATCAATCAAACTGCCGCAAGGAGGCTGGGATATGACAACCCCATTGGAGAAGAACTGATTTTTTATCAAACCCCAGGCAGAATTGTTGGGGTGGTAGAAGATTTTCATTTTGAATCCCGGCATACTTCCATTCGTCCATTGGTTTTTGCCCCTGCATTTGGCGATTTTCAACTGCTGGGGGTCAAAGTTAGTGATAAGAATCCGCAGCAGACTCACCAGTATGTCCGAGAAGTTTTACAAAGCAGAGACATGGTGTATGCTGCACAAGGGGTTTGGCTCGATCAGATTATGTTGAGACAGTATGAGGGAGAAAGAAGGGTTTTCCTGATCGCACGGGCAGGTTCGTTGGTGGCCATCATAATCGGTCTCATTGGGTTGATTGGCCTTACCAGCTACCTTATGCTGGCCCGGAAAAAAGAAATCAGTGTCAGGAAAGTGTTGGGAGCCAGCTTTATGAAGATTATGGCCTCTCTTATGAAAGGGATGCTTATTTGGGTTTTGCTGGCCAATGTCATTGCCTGGCCACTGGCATGGTGGGTCATGCGCTTCTGGCTTGATACCTTTGCCTATGCTATAACCATTACTCCATGGTATTTCATCATTACAGGTATGGGCTCAATGGTTGTTGCCATTGGGGTGATTGTCTCCCAAAGTTATCGGCTGGTGATAAAAGATCCGGTGGAAGGGCTCAAGGCTGAGTAAGATTACTGTTTTAGGGTAGTGCGATTTAATCTGATAAAAAATAATACTATGACGGGTCATTTTCTAAAATTAAGCTTCCGGAGCCTGTTTCGCAGGAAATTCTCCTCTTTGGTAAATATTCTCGGACTGGCCATTGGCTTTACGGGGTTCATTGCCATTTCACTTTATGTGATGGAGGAAAGAAGTTACGACAGATATAACCCCGAAAGGGATAATATCTACCGTATTGTGCACAACACTTTTAATAAGGATCGGAAAGTGCTGATGCTGCCGGTTCTTTTTCATGAGCACCTGGATGGGATTCCCGAGGTTGAGGCTTCAGTGCGTATCTTAAGCTATTCAATGGGGGGATCGTTTCGGGCAGGGGAGGTCGAGTTGCTCGAACGGAAAGTTATTTATACAGATGCCGGGTTTTTCGACATGTTTGGTTTTGAACTGGCCCAGGGCAGCCTCGAAACTTTCGATCAGAACCCCAGGAGTATCATCTTGAGTGCTCAGGCTGCCCGTCGCTACTTCGGAGCGGAAAATCCGGTCGGCCAAACCCTCAACTACAGCAATTTTACTGATCTTACCGTGGCAGGTGTGCTCACAGAATTCTCATTCAATGCTCATATCGATTTTGAAATGATGGTCAATTTTGAAGCGATGCGGAGTATGAACAACCATATGTTTACCGATTGGGGCAATCACTCTACGGTTTTTTACCTCCGTTTGAGAGAGGATGCCGACCCGGTAGTTACCGGTCAAAAGATCTTTGAATTGTATGATGAGGCGAGAGGGTCTAAGTTGCGCGAGAATGACCATATAATGTATTTGCAGCCTCTGGGTGATATTTACCTGCATTCGGCTGGCATTGAATCGAGCAGTTTTATGCTTACCGGAAACGCCACCTCACTTTATATTTATTCTATTTCTGCACTATTGATTATTTTGCTTGCTTGTGTTAATTATATCAACCTCACCACGGCGAGGGCTACACAAAGAGCCCGGGAGGTGGGTATGCGCAAAGTGCTCGGAGCAGGTCGTATGGAGCTTATGAGGCAATTTCTGGGAGAGTCACTGCTGCTTTGTCTGCTGGCTTTTGCCTTTAGCCTGGCTTTGCTCGAATTGTTTCTTCCCTGGTTTTCCGACATCGTTGGCACCCCCATTGGTATGGATTATAGCGGAATGGGGTATTTCTTTCCGGTGTTGCTGCTGCTTGTGATAGTGGTAGCTTTGCTTTCGGGCTTTTATCCCGGGGTGGTGATGTCGGGCTTTCAGCCACTTGATGTGTTGAAAGGTTCCACGGCCCTCATCAGCAGGAAAGTGCAAAGTGGGCTTAATCTGAATCTGCGCTACAGGCAGTTGCTTATTATTGTACAAATCACCATTTCGGTTGGGCTGGTGCTGGCAAGCATGCTGATTGTACGACAGAATAATTTTGCCATGCGCTCGCCTGGCTTTGAGAAGGAGAATCTTATTGTGGTTATGCTTCCTCAAACAGCGGATATCAACCAGAACTTCCACCGGCTCAAAAACACGCTGGAAACCTATCCTTTTATAAAGAATATCAGTGGGGGTGCCCATGTACCCACCGAGAGTGCGGGTAACCTGGGACGGCTCAGATTGACAGACCAAAGCCCCGAAGAAGCACAACTGGTATATTTTTGCCCGGTAGACTTTGGCTATTTTCAAACCCTGGGTGCAAGAATCCTGCAGGGAAGGGAATTTGATGTATCCTATAGCACCGACAGTGTAAATCACGTTGTGCTCAATCAAAGTGCCGTACGGGCTCTGGGGCTTACCGATCCGGTGGGGCAGGTGATACGTGGCTTCTGGGATGGAGTAGAAAAGCAGGTGATTGGTGTGGTGGAGGATATTAATTTTCAGAGCGTGCACAACGTAGTGCAGCCTACCGCATATTTTATGAATTATGTATGGTTTTATTACGGCCCGGCAACAATGAAAATGCTGGTGCGGTTCAGGCATAACAGCGTTAGCGAAGTGGTTGAGGCGATTGAGAGATCGTGGGAAGAAAACATTTCAGGATATGCTCCCAGCTATTATTTTATGGATCAGCGTTACGATAGCCTGTATGAAAGTGAATTGCAGACGGCCGGTATGGGAAGGCTCTTTAGTTATTTTGCTATCATACTGGCCGTTTTAGGATTGTGGGGAACCACAGCTTATGTGCTCAATGCCAAGAGAAAAGAGTTTGGAATCAGAAAAGTACTGGGGGCTTCCTCCTTAAGGCTGGCTCGCATGATTTCCCTGGAGTTTACAATAATGGTGCTTGTGGCAAGTCTGCTTGCCTGGCCTGTAGTATATTACTTTATCGATAACTGGCTCGATAACTTTGTTTATCGTACCCAGATAAACTTTTTGCCATTCGTGGTAGTGGGTGTTCTGGCCTGGGTGCTATGTATGATCATTGTCAATACCATTGCTCTTCGCGAAGCACGGCGAAATCCTGTAGAAACTCTTAAGTATGAGTAAAATATCAGGGGCAATTCTTTTAAAAACCAGTGCCTGTCAGGTTGTAATGCCCTTTGGATTGTGTTAAGCTGAGAACTTTTTTCAGTATGCTTTTCAATGCATTGTTTTCTGTCTGCGTCAAAATAGTACAGTTGCGCAATTATAGTACGACAGCCCCGAAAGGGGCTGTCCTGCTTTAGTACGGATTGTGGTTGCGTTGTGTGGGCGTAATGATCGTTAAGTAGCAGTATGTCAGCAATGTACAAACTGTGGAACGAAGGTTGTTATTTTGCTAACAACTTAAATCCGCCTTTGTATCTTCCCATGATTAGCTGCCTCATGGGAAGTGCATTGGCTCACAAAACTACAACAATAAATATCCAACAACAATGACCGGTAAAGAATATATAGAAAGCCTGCGTAAAATGAACCTAAAGGTTTATTTGTTCGGAGAGTTGGTCGACAATCCTGTAGACCACCCAGTAATCCGTCCTTCAGTTAACTCTGTAGCCATGACTTATGAGCTGGCCGAGCAAGAGGAGTACAAGGATATCATGACTGCAACATCGCATCTTACAGGTAAAACAGTCAATCGGTTTTGCCATTTGCATCAGGGTGTTGACGATCTTATCAAGAAGGTGAAAATGCAACGTCTCCTGGGGCAGAAAACTGCTGCCTGTTTCCAGCGCTGTGTCGGAATGGATGCCTTCAATGCCCTGTTTTCTACCACTTACGAAATGGATGAACAGTGCGGCACTGAATACCATGCCCGTTTTGTGGAATACATGAAGTTTGTGCAGGAAAACGACCTTACCGTTGATGGTGCCATGACTGATCCCAAAGGCGACAGAGGACTTTCCCCATCCCAGCAGCCCGACCCCGATATGTATGTGCATGTGGTTGAAAAAAGAAGCGATGGTATTGTGGTAAGGGGTGCCAAAGCGCACCAGACCGGTGCCGTTAACTCGCATGAACACCTTATTATGCCTACTATTGCCATGAAAGAAGCCGATAAGGATTACGCTGTTTCTTTTGCGATCCCTTCCGATGCACCCGGTGTATTCATGATCTACGGACGGCAATCGTGCGATACACGCAAGATGGAAACCCATTCCGATATCGATGTGGGCAATGCTGAATTTGGCGGACATGAAGCGCTGGTAATCTTTGAAGATGTTTTTGTGCCATGGGATCGTGTATTCATGTGCGGCGAATACGAATTTGCAGGAATGATGGTAGAAAGGTTTGCCGGATATCACCGTCAATCATACGGCGGCTGTAAGGTGGGTGTGGGTGATGTGTTGATCGGAGCATCGGCACTGGCTGCTCAATACAATGGTGCCGAAAAGGCCAGTCATATCAAAGACAAACTCATTGAAATGACCCACCTCAACGAAACCCTTTTCTCATGCGGTATCGCATGCTCTTGCGAAGGCAAACCTACCAAAGCCGGAAACTATGAAATCGATCTGTTGCTGGCCAATGTATGTAAGCAGAATGTAACCCGGTTTCCTTATGAAATTGCCCGCCTTGCCGAAGATATTGCCGGTGGTGTGATGGTAACAATGCCCTCAGAAGCCGACTACAGAAATGAAAAAATAGGACCTTATGTAGATAAATATCTTAAAGGAGTTGCCCATGTGGCTACCGAAAACAGAATGCGGGTGTTGCGACTGATCGAAAACCTTACATTGGGTACTGCCGCCGTGGGTTATCGCACCGAATCAATGCATGGCGCCGGGTCGCCCCAGGCACAGCGGATCATGATTGCAAGGCAAAGCAATCTGGAACAGAAAAAGAACCTGGCCAAAGCAATTGCCCGCGTAGACGATAGCAAAAACAAACCCTGGATCTCCCATCATTATTGATTAATAAAAGCATGAAAGAAGCCGGCCTTCTTTAGCCATTCGGAAGGTCGGCCCTTTATGCCCCAAGTAAATGCTGTCAAAATTAAAAATGTACATATATGAATGCTAACTGGAGAGATCTTTACCGTTCACGGATCACAACTGCCGCACAGGCAGTAGAGGTGGTGCAAAGCAATATGCGGATTGCCCTGGGGCATGCAGCTGCAGTGCCAGTAGATACGCTCAATGCATTGATGCACAGAAAGAACGAACTGCAAAACGTAGAAATAGTACACATGTTTTGTCTTGGCGAGGGTGCTTACATGCAGCCCCAAATGGAGGGTCATTTCAGACACAATGCCCTTTTTGTGGGGGGCAATGCCCGAAAGGCTATGGCAGAAAACCGGGCCGACTATACTCCCTGCTTTTTTCATGAGATCCCCTCATTATTTACACGTGGCCCCTTGCATCCCAATGTGGCTCTTATACAAGTTTCGCTACCCAATCTGGAGGGGTTCTGCAGTTTTGGGGTTTCGTCCGATTATACCAAACCAGCTACACATGCAGCAGATATCGTAATTGCAGAGGTAAATGAAAAAATGCCTTTCATTGGTGGCGATAATCTTATACATGTTTCTGAACTGGACTATATAGTGGAAACCAGCAATCCTCTTTATGAGTTACCACGTCCGGTGATTACCGATGTAGAATTGGCTATCGGCGAGCATTGTGCTCAACTGGTGGAAAACGGAGCTACTCTGCAACTGGGCATAGGCTCTATTCCCGATGCTGTGCTCATGTCGCTGGGTAACAAAAAAAGATTAGGAATTCATACCGAGATGTTTTCCGATGGAGTGGTGGATCTGGTGGAGCGCGGAGTGATTACCGGTGAAGAAAAAACACTTCATAAAAACAAACTGGTTGCTACTTTTCTGATGGGCAGTCAGCGTCTTTACGATTTCGTACACAAAAACCCCCAGGTTTTAATGTATCCGGCCGATTATGTAAACGATCCGGTTGTTATTGCCCGCAATCATAAAATGGTATCCATCAACTCCTGCATCGAAGTTGATCTGATGGGGCAGGTGGTTTCTGAGGCCATTGGCCCAAAACAAATCAGCGGAGTAGGGGGGCAGGTAGATTATGTGCGGGGTGTCTGCATGACCAGAGATGGCATAAGCATAATGGCAATGCCTTCTACCGCTGCCGGAGGCAAAGTATCCAGAATTGTGCCTCACCTGGCAGAAGGTGCTGCGGTTACTACCTCACGCAACGATGTTCGCTACGTGGTTACCGAGTATGGTATTGCCCAGCTTTGGGGTAAAACCCTGCGCCAAAGAGCACAGGAGCTGATCCGGATAGCTCATCCTGATTTCCGCCCTATGCTTACTCAGGCATTCGAAAAAAAGTTCTTTTCTGCTCATCAGGCCTCAGCCATAAAAATCTAAGCCATGCAACTCTTTAAACTCAACACCCAAATCAGCCGGTTTGAAAGCTTTGCCGATTTTTCCAGAGCTTTCCAATTGTGCGATCAGGACCTGATCATTACCAACGCTTTCCTTTACGATCCCTTTATGAGGCAGCTCAACCTGCCATGTCATGTAATCTTTCAGGAGAATTTCGGGCAGGGCGAACCCACCGACATCATGATCAATGCTATGCTGAAGCATGCCAGTATATTATCGTTCAACAGGGTAATCGCCGTTGGTGGAGGTACTGTGATCGATGTGGCCAAACTTTTTGTGCTAAACAATGTGGAAGATGTTGTACAAGCCTTTGAACGTAAAATTCCTCTGCTGAAGCAGAAACAACTGGTTGTGGTGCCCACTACCTGTGGTACCGGCAGCGAGGTTACCAATATAACCATTGCAGAGCTTACTACCAAACAGACCAAAATGGGGCTAGCAGATGATACCCTGCTGCCCGATCATGCGGTACTTATTCCGGAGTTTCTCAAAGGTTTACCCTTTCGCTTCTATGCCGCCAGTGCCATTGATGCTCTTATTCATGCCGTTGAAGCGTATGTGTCGCCCAAGGCCAATGGTTACACAAAGCTTTTCAGCCAGGCTGCCATCGAAATCATTCTACGGGTTTTTGAAGGAATTGCTGCCAAAGGGCAGGATTACCGGCTGGAGAGTCTGGAAGAAATGCTCATGGCCAGCAATTTTGCAGGCATCGCCTTCGGAAATGCGGGCGTTGGCGCAGTACATGCCCTTTCTTACCCGCTGGGAGGCAACTATCATGTGCCTCATGGAGAAGCAAACTATCAGTTGTTTACTGCTGTTTTCCGCAAATACAAAGAGAAAAAGCCCGTTGGAGCCATACAGCAGCTCAACCAGATACTGGCAGGTTTGCTCAGCGTATCCGAAGAACAGGTGTATGATAAACTGGATGAATTGCTGGGCGTGATGATGGAAAAACAACCCCTGCGCGACTATGGAATGCAACCTGCCGAATGCCAGGAATTTGCCGATAGTGTGCTGGAGAAACAAACACGGTTGCTTGCCAACAATTACGAACCCCTTACACGCGACGAAATCATCGGAATTTTTCAATCCCTCTATTAATACAATACAGAACTAACACAAAAATATACCGCTATGACAATTGCAGATATGTTGATGAGGGCAAGAGTTGCCCAAATTCAGTTCGAAATGAATTTCGACCAGTGCAAAGTAGATGCTATCGTTAAAACAGTAGCCAAAACCGTTTTCGACAATGCTGAGATGTTGTCGCGCCTGGCCGTAAATGAAACACAAATGGGTGTTTATGAAGATAAAGTAGCCAAGTGCCACGGAAAAGCCAAAGGTGTTTGGTACGATCTGCGCAACAAACCCTCCATGGGTGTAATTCATCATGATCCGATCACCAACCTGGTGGAGATTGCCAAGCCCATTGGTGTGGTGGCAGGTATCACCCCCATGACCAACCCGGTGGTTACTCCCATGTCGAAAATTATGTTTGCTCTCAAAACAAAGAATGCCATCATAATTGCCCCCCACCCCCGTGCACGCCATTGTTCCTCCCTTACTGTAAAACTTATCAATGAGGCCATTGCCCGGTTCAATGTGCCTGAAGGGCTTGTACAGGTAATAGAAGATCCTTCCGTTGAAAAGACCCAGGAGCTAATGACAGCTTGCGATGTAGTAGTTGCTACAGGTGGAATGAATATGGTTAAGTCGGCTTATTCCTCAGGAAAGCCTTCTTACGGGGTGGGTGCCGGCAATGTACAGGTAATCCTCGATCGTGATATCGACTTCCTGGATGCCGCTCAGAAAGTGATCAAAGGCAGAACCTTCGACAATGGTATCATTTGCAGCGGAGAGCAAAGCTTTATCTATCATGTGGATGACAAGCAGACCGTGATGGCTGCCTTTGAAGCACAGGGTGCATACATTGTGCCCAACCACCTGCGCAATCAACTCATCGATACCCTTTTTGTGGATGAACACATGAACAGGGATGTTGTGGGCAAATCTGCCTTGCAGGTAGCACAGATGGCTGGTATTGAGGTGCCCGACAATACAAAGGTACTGGTTGTGGAGGCCAATGGTGTAGGTTCTGCAGATATCATCAGCAAAGAAAAAATGTGTCCTGTGCTGGCCGCTTACAGCTACTCAACCCTCGATGAGGCGATTTCAATTGTAAAAATAAACCTGAGCCTGGAGGGCAACGGCCATACTGCCGGGATGCACTCCAATAACCAGGAAAATATTCTCAAAGCCGGAAGCAGTATCTCTGTATCCAGGTTTATTGTAAATGCTCCTTGTGCCACCACTGCAGGCGGCAACATGCAAAACGGTTTGCCCTTTACCAATACTTTGGGATGTGGCAGCTGGGGAAACAATTCAATCTCCGAGAATTTCACTTACAAGCACCTGCTGAATATTACCAGGGTTGCTTCCATATCGCCCAAAGTGGAGCTGCCAACCGATGAAATGATCTGGAACTGATCTTTACAGCCGCAAAAGAGCAGGGCAAGCATTGGGGCCGATTGTGCCGTATTGTGGCCCTGCTCTTATGATCTGCTGCCATGGAATGGAAGATCGGGCGGCTTTTAGTACCCGAAAAAATGGAATGTAATCTTTACCTGTATAATTATGAACTTTGAACTATCGAAAGAACAAATTCTTTTTGAGCAAATGATCAGAGCTTTTGCCGAGCATGAGGTGAAACCCCTTGCGGCCGAGGTTGATGAAACCGAGCGCTTTCCCACGGAAACCGTTCAGAAAATGGCTGCATTGGGTATTTTCGGTATCCCTGTGCCGGCCGAACTGGGGGGTGCAGGCGGCAACATCCTGATGTACGCTCAGGCCGTGGAGGAATTATCGGCAGCCTGCGCTACCACCGGGGTGATCGTTTCTGCTCATACCTCATTGTGTATAGCTCCCATTCTGGAGCATGGCACACCAGCCCAGAAACAGAAATATATCCCAAAACTGGCCAGTGGAGAGTGGCTGGGTGCTTTTGCACTGACAGAACCTAATGCCGGTACCGATGCTGCTGCACAGCAAACCACTGCTGTAGAAGAGGGTGATAATTATGTGCTGAACGGCTCCAAAATCTTTATTACAAATGCCGGCTATGCTCATGTATATGTAGTTATGGCCATGACCGATAAGTCTGCCGGAACGCGCGGTATTACTGCATTCATTGTGGAAGAAGGTACCCCAGGCTTTTCCATTGGTAAAAAGGAAAAGAAAATGGGAATTCGTGGAAGCTCTACCTGCGAGCTGATCTTTGAGAATTGCATCATACCCAAAGAAAACATGCTGGGCAAAATCGGCAAAGGCTTTGGCATTGCAATGAAAACCCTCGATGGTGGCCGTATCGGAATTGCTGCTCAGGCTTTGGGTATTGCCCAGGGTGCAATGAATGAAACTGTAAAGTACATAAAGGAGCGCAAGCAGTTTGGAAAACCACTTTCTGCTTTCCAGAACACACAGTTTCAACTGGCCGACCTGCAAACCCGTATCTCAGCAGCACGCATGCTGGTGCGTTCGGCGGCATTTAAAAAGGATCAGGGTGTGAACTACTCTGCCGATGCTGCCATGGCAAAACTTTATGCAGCCGAAGTGGCTATGGATATGGCCAGCAAAGCTATTCAGTTTCACGGTGGGTATGGTTATACCAGGGAATACCCCGTTGAGAGGTTTCTGCGCGATGCCAAGATTACCGAGATCTATGAGGGAACCTCTGAAGTGCAGCGGATGGTAATTGCGGCCCATCTTCTTAAATAGTTTAACCCAGCAAAAACCAACACAATGAATATAATAGTTTGTATCAAACAAGTGCCGGATACCTCTGAGATCCGCATTGATCCTGTAAATGGTACCCTTATCAGGGATGGGGTGCCCAGTATTATCAATCCCGACGATAAGGCAGGTCTGGAACTTGCACTGCAGCTTAAAGACAGTCATGGAGCCCATGTAACCGTTATTACCATGGGGCCGCCCCAGGCCGATCGTGCACTGCGCGAAGCCCTTGCCATGGGAGCCCACAGAGCCATTCTGCTTACCGACCGCAAATTTGCAGGTGCCGATACCCTGGCTACATCGCACACACTGGCCGGAGCACTGCGCAAAATCTCTTACGATCTTATTATTACCGGAAGGCAAGCCATCGATGGCGATACAGCACAGGTTGGACCGCAAATAGCAGAACATCTTGATCTGCCCCAGATATCCTACCTGGAGCACCTTACTTTTGACGGCCAAAAAACTATTACCGCAAAAAGAGCTATCGAAGAGGGCTACGAAATACTGGAAACGCAAACCCCCTGTGTTGTTACAGTGCTTTCTTCTGCCTACAAATCGCGATATATGTCGGTAAAGGGTATTATTCATGCTTATGCAGCAGAAGTAGAATGCTGGGGTGCAGACCTTATTGAGGTCAAAGAGGAATACCTGGGGCTGAAAGGCTCACCCACACGTGTGCACAAAGCTTTCTCAAGAGGAGTAAAAGCGGCCGGCGAACTCTACGAACTCGACACCCAGGAAGCGGTAGGTATGATCGTAAGCAAACTCAAGGAAAAATTCATCATCAACTAGGTTAGGCTATGGATAAAAACTTATACAAAGGCGTTTTCGTGTTTGCGGAGCAACGCCACGGACAAATTCAATCGGTTTCGCTTGAGTTGCTGGGGAAAGCCCGCGATCTGGCCGCCGATCTCAATGAAAAAGTATATGCCATTCTGCTGGGACACAATGTACAGCAGGAGGCTCAGCAGCTCATTGCCCATGGGGCAGATGTAGTGATCTGTGCCGACCAGCCCCAGTTGAAGGATTATCTTACTGAGCCCTACACACAGGCCATGTGCCAGATCATTGAAGCATTCCGGCCCGATATTATGCTCATTGGTGCTACTACCATGGGGCGGGATCTGGGCCCTCGGGTTTCAGCGCGTATGAGCACCGGGCTTACCGCAGATTGCACAAAGCTTGAAATAAGCGATGATAAGCATCTGCTGATGACACGGCCCGCCTTTGGAGGCAACCTTATGGCCACCATTGTGTGCAAAGAACACAAGCCCCAGATGAGTACCGTAAGGCCTGGCGTAATGCAGCGCCTTACACCCGATACCCTGAGGGAAGGTGAGATACATATGTTTCAGCCAGTATTCGACGAATCAAGGTTTAAGGTAAGGCTGGTGAAAAGTGTGAAGGAAAAGAATGACAAAGTAGATATCGCCGAGGCACGTATACTTGTTTCTTGCGGAAGAGGTATCGGAAATGCGGATGGTTTGGAGCTGGCATTGCAACTGGCCCGGTGCATGGATGCACAGGTTTCGGGCTCCAGAGCAGTAGTAGATGCTGGTTTGGTTGATCATAGCCAGCAAGTTGGACAAACCGGAAAAACCGTAAGGCCTGACCTCTATTTCGCAGTAGGGATCTCCGGCGCCATTCAGCATCTTGCCGGAATGGAAGAATCGGGTTATATCGTAGCTATCAACAAAGATAAGTTTGCCCCCATCTTCCAGGTTGCCGATCTGGGAATAGTGGGAGATGCGGCTCCTATTCTTAAATTGCTCAGCGAAAGACTTAAAAACTGATTTTGCCAATGTTATAGTTGTTTGGCCCCGGGGTATTGTACTCCGGGGTTTCTTGTAAGCCGGCACTGGCAGAGGTATACATGGATGTATTGAAAGCAGAGGGGCTGTCAATCTGCATAGATCGAAGGGGGTATAAAAAGAGATGTTAATTAATTCACAACACGAAAAATATTTTGTACTTTTGTCCTGATTTAAGACAAAGCACCCAGCCCTATGAAGCACGATGTTATCAAGCAGTCTCATTTACGCAGTATGAGGAAAGGTATTGAGCAGGATCTTTTGTTTCCCCAAAGGATGTTGTCAGGAAAAGAATTGCAAAGCCTTCTTCAACGAAAATCTTTACTCATTGATATGGCGACCCCTTTTATGCACAATCTGCATAGGTTGGTAGAGGGGTCGGGTTTTGTAATTGTGCTTACCGATGAGCAGGGGTGTATTCTGCAGATTGATGGAGATAGTGGAGTTTTGCACGATGCTCAGTTGTTTAATATGATCCCGGGTGCCTTTATGGCTGAAGACAGTGTGGGCACCAATGCCATGAGCCTTGCCATTGCCGAAGATCGGCCCATTCAGCTCACTGCCCAGGAGCACTTTATCAATGCTTACCATCGCTGGACCTGTTCTTCCGCCCCCATACATGCCCCCGAGGGTGATGTGCTGGGAGTGCTCAACTTGATGGGGCAAAAACACCAGGTGCATTCGCATACACTGGCCGTTGTTGTGGCTACCGTAAATGCCATAGAGCAACAGTTTCGCAACCTGCAGCTCAATGCCGATCTCAGGCAAACTTCTGCCTATCTCGATGCGGTAATCAATAATCTCTCTTATGCTACGCTTACCATTCATACCAATGGTGTAATTTCTCGCGTAAACCGCAATGCTGCCACTGTGCTTGGCCTGGAGCCGGTGCGCCTTACAGGGCAACCTGTCAGGAACTACCTCCCCCGGTGGGAAGAAATCTGGCAGATTGTACGCAATGGAGAAAGAATGCTCGATGAGGAAGTAACCCTGGAAAATATTCCCAATGCAGGCCGGTTTGTAATGAGTGCAATGCCCATTGTATCGTCTAAAGAGACGAGCCCGGATTCTGTTTTCAGCACCTCAGTCCGCCAGGATATCAGCGAGGAAGGTGCCCATTCTGCTGTTTTGAAAACAGGTGATGACCATCAGTACTTCCTGGGGGTAGTCCTTACTTTTCGCGATATGAAGAGGGTGTACAATATGGTGAATAAGTACACCGGGATGAAAGCGTATTACAGTTTCGACGATATTATCGGGCCCAGTGCTGCCATGCAGCGAATCATTGATTTTGCCCGCAGAATTTCCGACAGCCCTTCTACTGTGCTGATAACCGGAGAAAGCGGAACAGGTAAGGAGGTTTTTGCCCAGGCCATACACAATGCCAGTAGCCGCCGTAAATCAGGGTTTGTGGCTGTAAACTGTGGCGCTATACCTGAGCCCCTCTTTGAAAGCGAATTGTTTGGTTATGAAGATGGTGCTTTTACCGGAGCCCGTAAAGGAGGAAAGCCCGGAAAGTTTGAACTGGCCAACGGTGGAACCCTGTTTCTTGACGAAGTAGGAGAAATGCCGATGGATATGCAGGTAAAACTTCTGAGAGCCCTCCAGGAAGGAGTCGTTACACGCGTGGGGGGCAACAAAACAATACCCGTAGATGTTCGTATTGTGGCTGCCACCAACAAGGACCTCAAGGTACTTGTGGAACAAAATAAATTCAGACTCGACCTCTACTACCGCCTGAGTGTGATTCCCATCAGGATACCCCCACTCAGAGAAAGGGGAAAAGATATCAGGGCACTCATAGACTTTTTTCTTCATGCCAAATCGGTGAAGCTTAATAAAACTGCTCCTGCCCTGGAGCAGGATGTAATTACCATGTTGCTGCGATACGAATGGCCCGGAAATGTCAGAGAGCTTGAAAACTTCATCGAAAAAACAGTAAACCTGGATGGCCGCATTATGCTTGATGTGGAGGATGAAGATGCCTTTCGCAATAAGTATCTGCATGGCATTACGGATGTTCCTCAGCCAGCTCAACCCGGGCTCCAGGCAACTGCTCCGGAAACAGCCTTTGAGGTGAAATCGCTCGAGGAAATTGAGAAAGAGGCTATCATTCATACCTTGCACTATTGCAATGGAAACAAAACACAGGCAGCCAGAATTCTGAATATAAGCAGAAACACGTTGTATCTCAAGGCGAAACACCTCGGTATCGCCCTTCGTTAACCTGATTGGTCAAGAACTAAGCTGTTGCATCATAGAATGCCGGCAACCTTGTGCTGCAGGGGTGCCAGGGGCGTATGCAGGCGTGGCAGTAGTATGGCTTATCTCACTCTTCTCCTTTTGTCTTATTTAATTACACTGTCTTAAAACGATACGTCTGACGGGCTCAGGAGTGTCCTGTATTGATACGTTTTGTGTTTTGTGTTGCATGCATTGTGTTGTATGTTTCAGGTAATCAGTCTAAATATGGTTTTGGCATGAGATGTGCTAAATGCATGTTGAGATGTGAAAAAATTAACAACTCATCCTGTTTTAGGTACCCAAAAAAAGAATAAAGCCATGAGTGAAGAAAAAATGCAAATTGTTATCTGCCTGGGGAGTTCCTGTTTTTCGAGAGGTAACCGCGATACACTAGAAGTGATCAAGGATTACCTTAAAGTAAACCAACTTTCAGCGAATGTATTATTCAAAGGGCAACTGTGCTCACAATCGTGCAACAAAGGCCCGGTAATCTGGATCAACGATGTGAAGTATGAAGCCATAACAGCCACCAATGTAATTCCGCTGCTCGATCAGATGTTTCTTCCGGCAGCTTTGCAGTAAAAAACATTCAAAGCCTCAGTCATGAACATGAATCAGCCCATATATACCGAAGATAATAATTGCCAGGATTGCTATAAATGTGTTCGGCATTGTCCGGTAAAAGCCATAAAAATATCAGGCAATTGTGCTTCGGTAATTGATGAGCTTTGCATAGCCTGCGGAAAGTGTGTAGAAGTGTGCCCGGTAGGAGCCAAAAAAGTTCGTTCTGATCTGGAAGTGGTGAAACTTCTGCTGCGCACCGGAAAGAAGGTTGTGCTTTCTGTAGCTCCCTCCTGGGTGAGCTGCTTCCCCAACTGGAATACCTCCGGGTTTATTTATACCCTTCAGCAAATGGGGTTTACAGCAGTATCGGAAACTGCGCTGGGTGCAGAGCTGGTAAACCGGTATATAAGGCAGGAACTCCAGACTGTGCAGTCGGGGATCCGGATCTCCTCTGCATGTCCTACCGTGGTGGAATACATCAGAAGACACCGCCCCGAGCTTACCCAACTGATCATGCCTGTTGTTTCTCCCATGCTGGCCCATGCACGGTATCTCAAACAGTATTACGGACCCGATACTCATGTAGTGTTTGCCGGTCCTTGTATTTCAAAAAAAAGAGAATCCGATGCTTTCAGACAATTGGTGGCAGCTTCTTTAACCTTTAAGGAGCTTGAAATCTGGGTGCAGGAGCAGTGGGTGAACCCCGAAACAAACACCGGTGAAGAATACCATTTTGAACCCGTGGAAGCCGTATCGGGTTCCTTGTATCCGGTTGATGGCGGTATGATTGCCGGATTGAATACTACAGAAACACAGGCCACCCAGTTTATGTCCTTCTCGGGGGTAGATGCTGTGGAAAATCTGCTGAAAACCTTACACAACTGGCAACCTAAAAAAAATGTTTTCATTGAGTTGCTCAGCTGTGCCGGAGGATGCATCAATGGACCGGCAATACCCTGTAAGGATAGTTCTCTGGGACAAAGATACAGCAATGTACTCGATGCCACCTCAACAAAGGCTAAACAGATTGGCCCGCATAAGGAGCTTGTTTTTCCGGTAGAGCTGCAACTGCAATACCTGCCACACAATCTGCCTTTGCTCAGGCATGTTTACACCGCCGAAGATATAATGGAGTCGTTAAGAGCCGTTGGTAAGCAAACCACCAAAGAGGAGCTCAATTGCGGTGGGTGTGGCTACGACAGCTGCCAGGAATTTGCCATTGCCATGCTCGAAGGAAAGGCCGAGCGCAACATGTGTGTATCTTATATGAGGCGTGTGGCCCAGAATAAAGCCTCCGTGCTTTTGCAAAGGATTCCCAGTGGCGTAATGATTGTGGATGATAATCTGAAGGTTATAGAATGCAATCGCAATATGGCCAACATGCTTGGCGAAGAGGTTAAGCTGATCTTCGAAGCCAAACCCGGACTGCCAGGCGCCGATGTGCGAAAGTTGATGCCTTTTCATAAACTGTTTCGCACCGTGCTCGATACCGGCAAGGATATCATTGACAGAGAAATAAGGCTCAATGGCAGTTTTCTGAAAGTCTCCATCTTTACCATACAGGCGCATAAAATTGTATGTTCGGTGGTGCGTGATCTCTATAATCCGGAAGTGCGCAATGATGAAATTGTAAAACGCACCCGTAGCATTATTACCGAAAATCTGGAAACGGTGCAGAAAATAGCTTATCTGCTTGGCGAAAACGCCTCGCGCACCGAAACCAGCCTCAATTCCATATTAGAAATTCTCAAAGACAATCAGGATGATCCGGAAAGCTTATCATATTGATGTAGACTGTGTGCAGGTCTCCAAGGAGGGTTGCCAGGTTTGTGGAGATGCTTTTCTTTCGCGTAAGATAAAAGCTGAAGACCGTACCGTGGTAGCCCTGTCGGATGGCCTGGGAAGCGGTATCAAAGCCAATGTGCTGGCCACACTTACTGCATCTATGGCGGTAAATTTTACTTTGCAGAAACAACCCATTGAGCGTACTGCCAAGATCATTATGTCTACACTGCCTGTTGATAAACAGCGCCAGATAAGCTATGCCACTTTTACCATTGCCGATATCGAAACCGGGGGAGAGGCAAGGATCATTGAATTCGACAACCCCCCATGGCTGCTGTTCAGGCAGGGAAAAAAGATTGAAATGCCCAAAACAGAGCTCGTAATAGACTGGAATGACCAGCGAAAGCGTAAAATGCTTCTGTCGCAGTTTGCTCTTCAGCTCGACGACCGTATTGTCATTCCTTCTGATGGAGTTACCCAAAGTGGTATTGGGAGTGTAAATATGCCTTTTGGTTATGGAGAGGAGGGGTTGATAGAGTGGGTAGAGAAAACCCTTGCAGAGGACCCCAGAATATCGGCCCACGAGCTGGCCCGGCTGGTGGTGAAGAAATCCTGTACCAACGATGTGTACAAGCCCAAGGATGATATTTCGTGCGCAGTGCTGCATTTTAGAAAACCCCGACGCATGCTCATCTGCTCCGGACCTCCTTATGATGAGGCCAAAGACAAGGTTCTGGCAGAAATGGCATCATCCTTCCAGGGTAAGAAAGTGATCTGTGGAGGTACTACTTCAAAAGTAGTGGCCCGCGAGCTAAACCTCGACATTGATGTGGGGCTCGATCTGGATGAATCCGGGTTGCCCCCTGCCTCACGGATGGAAGGCTTTGACCTGGTTACCGAAGGAATTCTTACCATAGGAAAACTTGCCGAATTGCTCGAAAAGCAAACAAACTCCCAGATAACAGGCAGTGGACCTGCCGTTGAAATCCTTAAAATGCTTATGGATTCTGATGTTATCCACCTGGTGGTTGGTACCAAAATAAATGTGGCACACCAGGATCCCTCATTGCCTGTAGAACTGGAGATCCGACGCAATGTTATGCGAAAGGTTGCCAGGCTGCTGGAAGAAAAGTTCCTTAAAGAAGTTCATCTGCAATTTATATAACTGTTATGGAAACAAAAACTGTTTTAGTAAGAATCTGTGCCGGTACTCACTGCTACCTTATGGGTGGTGCCGAGCTTCAATTGTTTAGCGAATACCTTCCCGCTCATCTGAAAGATCAGGTGATCATTACCGGGTCTCCCTGCCTGGGAATTTGCGATGCCGAGGATGGATGCAAGCCTCCTTTCGTGCTGGTAAACGATCGTAAAGTGCAGCAAGCCAATATTCAAAGCCTGTTGGAAGTGGTGAAAAATGAACTTGAAAAATAATCGTCTTTTGTTATGTCTGTAACCAATAATGCAATGATCATCCGGCGTGATCTGCTTACAAGGATTGTAAAACTTCTGGAGAATGATCAACTTGAGGAGCGGATTGACCGAATCCCCCTGGAAATCAGACCCCGATACAATGCCCCGGTACGTTGTTGTGTGCATAAGGACAGGGCTGTCCTCAAATACAAGCTTATGGCCATTCTGGGATTTAACATCCAGGATGAGACCGACGAGCTCACCCCTTTGTCTACTTATGCTCGCATGGCCATTGAGAGGAAGGAGCATTCAGATATGTTTCTTACAGTTGTGGATGAAGCATGTTCTTCGTGCCGGCAAACCAGCTATGAAGTGTCTAACCTTTGCAGGGGGTGTGTTGCAAGACCCTGTATCAACAACTGCCCCAAAGATGCCATGGTGTTTATTGATGGCAAAGCCCATATCAACCATAAATTATGCGTGAATTGCGGTAAATGTTTGAAAATGTGCCCTTTCCATGCCATTGTGTACATGCCGGTGCCCTGCGAGGAGGTTTGCCCGGTAAATGCCATCAGTAAGAATGACAGGGGAGTTGAGGAGATAAATCCCGAAAAGTGCATCAATTGCGGAAAGTGCATTGTGGCTTGTCCTTTTGGTGCTGTTATGGAAAAATCAAATCTGGTCGACATTTTTAAAGCCAAAAAGGAGGGACGGAGCCTTATAGCATTAATGGCTCCTGCCATTGCCGGACAGTTCGGAGCTGAGATAGGCAGAATTATAAACAGCTTCAGGCACCTGGGGTTTGAGCACGTATATGAAGTTGCCCAGGGAGCCGAACAGACCATTCTCAATGAGGCCGAAGAATGGCGTGAAAAAATGAGTGAAGGTGCTCATGTAATGACATCTTCATGCTGCCCATCGTATACCTCGTGGGTCGAGAAGCATAGCCCCGATTTGAAACCCTTCGTGTCTCATACTCACACCCCTCTGTATTATACCGCTCAGATGGTACGCGAAAGGCACCCTGAAGCCTGCCTGGTGTTTATAAGCCCTTGCACTGCCAAACGCCACGAGGTGTATCACAACCCGCTTGTGGACTACACCCTTAGTTTTGAGGAGTATGGTTCGTGGTTGGTAGCAAGAGGTATAGACCTGAAAAGTCTGGACGATACCGGTACAGAGTATGTACCTGCAGCCCTGGCACGCGGGTTTGCCGCTGCCGGAGGTGTGGCGGCCGCAGTAAAAACCCTGGCCCCGGAAATGAAGGATATGGTAATCAATGGACTCGACAAAAGCAATATCCGGCTTTTGAAGTCTTTTGCCAAATCCAGTGATGCCAATTTTGTAGAGGTTATGTCGTGCGAGAATGGATGCATCGGTGGCTGCAATGTAATCAGCAACCCCAAGGTGGCTGCCCGTCAACTCAAAGAGGCCATGAAAAACGCTCCGTCCATTGACAAGGTTTTTGAAGAACAGCATTAGCCTGCTGTTGCAAAGAGTAATCCGGAGAATTTCTCCGTAGTAAACTAAAGGGTGGTTTTCTCCGGGTTACTTTGAATTATATTACCAGCACCACAATGGCTATTGCACTGCCCGCCAACGCCACCATCATGGGGATACCATAAGGTAAACGCGTTTGATCTGCAAATACCCAGCTAAGGCTGTTCAGAGAGGTGTAAAAAAGGGCTCCCAGCGAAATCAGGGTAAAAGGATAGAACCATGACAGGTTCAGGAAAATGGCGATGCCCGATGCAATGAGGCATGCAGCAGTAATGTATTCTGCCATAATATGCGGCCACATCAAATCACCTCCGTCGTTGGTCCAGCTAAAGAAGCGGTACTTAGACCCAAATTTTCCTTTGGCCATGTCCATGGCCCAGATGCTGACAATACCAGCACCCATCAGCAACATAAAGATTGCGATCCCGATCATTGTATGGAAATTAAATTGGTTTTTATGCCGGAACAATTTAAAGTGCCTGCACTCATGATTTTATGATTGCATTGAATTGCTGTGCAAGCAGTTTCTGTGTTTTCTGGAAATACATTTCATCAAGACTGAAAATGGTAATATGGAACAGGGAATGGCTCTCCTTTTCCTCAAGAATCTCTATCCTGGGTTCTTTCTTCTGGGAAGCCCACGGAAGGCTGAGTATCTGGATTCGGATCCTGTCTTTCAATGCAAAGATATCTGTGGGTTGGTTATGCTCAATCTGCAGCACAAAGCTATGGCTCAGCAGACTTTGCGAAGGGTGCGAGCGCAGCAATACATGGCCGGTAACCCTGCTGTACGGAATACTGATGGTGCGGCCATCATAGTCTTCAATCTCCAGGTTTCGAAGCCCAATGGCTACGATTTTCCCTTTTACTCCTGCAACTTCGATATGATCGTGAATACGGTGGGTCTGCCCCGTTTTGAAGATTACACCGGCAGTAATGTCTTTCAGGGTATACCAGGCCAGGTACAACAGCAATACCAGCAATACCAGTAAAGGGATCAGTGTGATCAAGGGCGACCGTGAAAACAGGTACTGACTGCCCCAGAGCAGAAACAGAATCCAGGCAATGAGTTCGGCCATGGGTAAATACCTTATCAGTAAGCGACGTTGCACTTCAGCAAACCGGAAAAACTGCATCAGATAGCGAATCAGCCGGAAACCCACAAAAATGACCCCTCCCACAAACAGGAAAATGATAATGGAGAATTGAAATATGCTCATGCCTGAGGTTTCCATAAGCCTTGATTTTTAATTAACAGTTTCGTTGGAGTTATAGTGGGTTTTACAACAGTTCTTTTTCCAGCAGATATTCCCTTAAAAAGGGGTGAAGATTGGGGTTGAGCATATACACCCCGGGGTTAGGTTCGGTAACCAGGGATGCCCTTTTGAGTTGCATGATCTTCTCGCGGGCTTGCTCGGGCGAGAAAAGCATAAGTCGCTGGATCTTTTCCAGGTTGAGCCTTTTGTGCAAAATAAACTGCACCAGGAAGATCAGGGTTTCGGAGTTGAGTTTGTTGAATGCAGCAAGATCCGGACGCTTAGGCTGAGTAATGTACAGAACATTGTTCTTTACCTGATCTATGGACGACATCCAGGTTTGAAGTGCCAGGCCAATATTGCCGCGGGTGTAGTTGAAATAGGTATTGAAAAGGCGGGCGTGGTCCCACGAGCGCATCTCGTTCTCCCTCTTACCATTGAAAACAAACTTGAGATTGCCCGAACCATGGCGTTGCAACAAGATGGTTTTGAGCTCTTCAGCATGGAATGGATGGCAGGTTACCGATCCCAGCAGCCAGGGGTCCAGGCGTTTGAATTTGCTGATGCTGTTAAAGGCATGCAGGTTTACATTGATAATGAACAACGTACGGCTGCCATATTTCTCAATCAATCCGCAAATCAACTGCAGTACCTTTAACCCTTCAGGATTTTTCTCCCACCACAGCTCCAGGTCTTCTATCACAATTACCGATCTTTCGGGCAGCGATTTCATCAGCTTTTGAACCCCTAAAGGTTTCTCAGTGGCTTTCTGAAGAGCCTTCAGGAAATCAGCTGCATGGGCCGATCCGGCAAAAGGAGGTTGCACCACAAATACCGGCCGGTGGGCCAGAAACCGATGACAGATGTAGTTTGCCATAAAGGTTTTGCCGGTATTGTGCTCTCCCCTTATCAGCAAGGCGCCGCTGTAGCCCCGCTCGTGTCGTCGGATGATCTTTTGGGCCTCTTCCAGGTCGCGGTCTTTTCCGTGCCAGAAATCCATAAAGTAGTTGTTCTTACGCAGAAACAACTGCTGGTAGTAGGGTGGTATCTGATCCAGGATCGGGTTTTTAACAGATACAGCCTCATTCAGAGCGTGTAATTGACTCACCGGTAAGAAGTCGTCCTTTTCGCTGATACGCAAACCGTGGGCATACACCAGCCTTTTGCTTCTGTCGAACCAGATCTTTACCAGCAAACGCCTCAGCCGGTCGCGCCACAGATCGACCCTGCGCTTCAACAGGCCTTGTTTTCGGGTTGACTTTTCCCTGGTTTTACTGTAAAGCCTCATGTTTTCGGCTGTCTTCAGAAAAACCGGGGGGCTCAGCTGGGCCGAGGTTTTATTGAAGAGATTGCGCAGACGGTCTTCGATCGAAATGGCCAGATCCTGCATCCTCTGCAATGCCATTTGGGCCCTTTCGTTTTGTTCGGCAAAAAAGTACTTGTCGGGAATATGTACTACATCTTCTTTGTCGCCGGTAAGGGTAATACGTATCAATCGGGCAATCTCCAGTATCTCCAGTTCGAGAGTGTGAAGCTCCCTGCTGTATTGTTGCATTTGTTTTTGCAAGGGGGATATCAGATCGTTCTGGATGATGAAGTTGATCAGTTTTGATACCTCAAACTTTTCCGTTTCCAGCTCGGAGGCTGTAAGCGATATAAGATCGGCAGCAATGAGCTTACGGGGTAGCCGCGCATGGCTGGGGATCCGGCTGAGCGATTGATTGATCTTTTCCAGAGTATCATCCTCAATGTCTTTTACTCGCTGGTAGAGATCGTCGGTGGGCAGGGTTTTAAAATCGGGCTGAGTAATACTCTCTTGCCGGTCCGATCTTGCCATGGCATCCTGTGTAAAAGCAATAATGCTTTCAGGATTGATTTGTAATGTATGCCCCTGGGGGTTTCTGATGAAATCCTGCAACTGGAATGTGGTTCGTGCAAGAATACGCCACATCTTATAGTCTACCGACGATAGGGTGAGCTCCAGGAGGTTGAAGTTGATCTGCATGCTCAGGTTGCGCCTCCATACCTCCGGGTAATCCTCAATACTCCTGAGCCTGGCTTTTCTGAACTTTTTGATTCCAGTTTTCTTCAAACCTGAATCGGGATGGACTTCTCCCAGTGCATCGCATATGTTTTGAATGGCATGGTTGTTCTCCTCTTCTGCCAGCTGAAAAAACTCCTTTTCGGCTTCATGCAGGAAACTGCGTAAACTGGCAAATACTGCCTCTACTTTTGCTCTTTCCTCCTGCAGCAATTCAGGGGTATATAAGTTTTGTTCCATGGCAGTTTCCAGAATATGGAGGCTGTCGCGGAACTGCTTGAAAGCTTTCTGCTGCTCAATTACATATTGCATACTCAGTGCAGAAAGCTTATGCCAAAGCTTCTCTTTAATGGCATGGAAGGTCTGCGGATATTGACTTTCGGCCAGTTTACGTGCACTGATATTCTGTCGTGGATGCGATCGCGACTGCAGGCGTTTTCTCCATTTGTACCATTTCAGGGAGAGCTTATCGCCGGGCTCGGGCTGCAGATACTCCGGATTGAGGTCTAAAGTGATCTTCTCAGGTATGGATTGCAGCAGTTTCTGGCTTTTTTCTGTGAAGGCACTGAAATAAAGCTCCAGGTTTTTTTGCTGATCGGCAAGCAATGGATCGCGCAGGTTGAGCAGGATCTGTTCGTAACGGCTGAAGGAATTGCCCGTAAGCTTAAACATGATCTGCATCATCTGGCTGGGTTGCTCCTCCATTTTTTTCTGGATGATGCCAAAGGTAGCATTTACCCGGTTGCGGGCATTGGCCAGAATATCGGCAAACTGGTACAACATTTTTCCGAAGGCCTGGTTTCGCATCTCGTGGATCAGATCGCTGGTTTGAGCGTAGAGCCCTTTGGCAAATGCTGCACGCTGCTCATCTTTGGGCCAGCGAATGTGTTGTATGCGCACGGGACTGCTTTCCGGAAACTGGGCAAGCCGGTCGTGAGGCTTTTGCCGCAGGCCTATGTTCAGTCTTTTAAACTGGGTGGACGCTTTGATGAGCACAACCGTGCCCAGGTCGCTGCACAAGGCATGGGTTTGTTCTACAAAGTCTGCTTCCTGTCCTTCTTCAATATCGGGCAAGCCCAGGAAAATTATATCCGAATCAGCAGATTCGGCCCGGATGATGTCATAAAAAGGCTTCTTCTCAATTTCATTGTTTATGATCATGATCTCGGCATTTACCCTTAGGTTGTCAAGCACCTCACGGGCAAAATTGTAGATGGTTTCCCGTTCATCGTTAATGGGGTTTTCGATCATGAGCCGGGTTTTACTATCCTTCCATTCTTCTGAGAGCCAGAGAAACTTAACCAGGTTGATGGCCAGGTTACCGTTATTGCCAGAGCCTCTCCACCAGATATCGATCATGCGCCGTTTGCCAAATCCGCGCTGGCTGTCATAATCCATAAGCAGCAGGTTCAGGTCTAAAGCAATGATGTGGTTCAGTAGTTTGGCAAATCTTACCGGATCACTTGTTTGGCGTGCCCATCCCAGCAATACGGTATTGGGTTCAACACCGGCAAAACCATATGTTTCGGCAAGATTTTCTATGCCTTGGTAAATGTCGCTGCAGTAGTATTCACGAGTAAATATTCCTTTGTCGGCGAGGCTTTCTTCGGTTTGTCGGGTTTGACGAAAACGCGAAAGGGGTTTTTGCCCCTGGGGAAATACCTTGAAGTTGATGATGGTGAGCAGCCCGTGGTTGGCGATAAGCGCTTTGCCCAGTTCTGTAAGGTGGGGTCGTGTTTGCGGATTGCCGCTGAAAAGCATGATGTTGGGTTTCCAGTTGCGTTCTTCAATGGCTTGGGTATCCATCTTATGCAATGAATGCCGCACCACACTCGACCATACACTCTGCCATACGTCTCCCGGATCAAATTTCTTTTCACGCTTACGCATGATAAACCAAACCATCCACAGCAGTAGAAAAGCCACCAACATGGCAATGGGATCAATTTGCATCATCACCAGGAAGCTGGCACCAAATCCGATCCAGCCTACCCAACGTGGGATACGGAAAGTTGGGCGAAAATCACTGCTGGCCCAGCTTTCCAGTGCATAAGCAAGGTTGATAAAGCCATAGGCCGTAATGAAAAACATGGTGGCAATCCGGGCGATGGTGTTGAGGTCTCCCAGCAAAATGGCTGAAAGGGCTATGAAAAAGGTAAGCAGGATGGCTCTGTGGGGTTCATTGTTCACCCCGTATCCCTTTGCCAGAAACCCCGGGGCCAGCCGATCGGCTGCCATAGCTTGCACAACCCTGGGACCGCCAAGCATAGCACCCAATGCCGTAGAGAGAGTTGCCCCCCAAATTCCCACAACCACCAGAGGTGGTACCATGGCAATTTTTTGCAGGAAGGCTGTATCGGAAAGCAGCAGATCGCGGTCAACAAACAGACCAAACCCCACTGCCAGGGCCAGGTTGATAAACAAACCCGTAAATATTGCCAGCATCGTTCCCTTGGGGATCGACCTTCTGGGATCTTTCAGATCGCCAGACATGGAGGCCCCTTGCATAAAACCTGTGGCTGCAGGAAAAAAGACAGCAAACATCACCGCAAGTGAAGGAGCTGACTCAGTGGGGAACATTACTGGGCTTACAGGATGAAACTCTGTTCGGAGAATCAATCCGGCAATGATTGATATCAGGGATAGTACAATGGCCGTTAGAACAAGATACTGTGTTTTGATTGCCAATGAGGTACTAATAAATGCAATGGTTGCCAGTAAAAGCAATACGGCTGCTCCAATAATCCGATAGGATGCAGCACCGGGATGCATACCCAGGAAGTTGCTGACAGAATCGACCGACAGAAAACTTTCAGCAAACCCCACAATATTGAGTGCAATGCTCAATCCAAAGGCAAGGTAGATCGTAGCCCCGATCGCCCCCCCAATGGAAAGGCCCAGGCTGCGCGATAGCATATAATATACCCCCCCGGCTTTAACGCGCTTGTCGGTAGCAATGCTTGACAAGCTTAAACCAGTGGTGATGGCAATAATATTTGCTACCAGAATAATACCAATGGTGTAATACAAACCTACCTGGCCTACAATCCAGCCCAGGCGCAAATACATAATAACACTCAGGATGGTAAGCAGGGCAGGAGTGAAAACCCCTCCAAAGGTTCCAAATTTTCTGGCTTTTTGCATATTTGGCTTCGGGGTGCTGTTAAAAGGTTTGCCGTGTTTGCACAAAGATACGAAAACCCTTGCGGGCAGCGAAGAAAGTAAAGTTTACTGCTGGACCAGGGCTTAGCGTATCATAGGGTTATACATGAATTTCCCCAGAAAGGTTCCGCCCGGAAGCCTTGTTTTTTCAACATAAAGCGTGTCGGCGTTGAGTTTAATGATAAACCAGTTCTCGCGTGCCTGCTCCAGATAGATACTTCGGTCGCCCCGTACCGACCATACGTCGAACCGGTTGGGACCAATACTCACAATGCCATCGCTTGAAAATACAGTGGGAGCATCAAGGATGGGGTCTTCCTGGCCGGGTTCGATCACCTGAGGAATGCCCCAGACTGTGCCGGTCAAATGCTCCAGGTCAAAAATAAAATCCTTCTCCCTGCAGCCATTCAACCCAACACCCATTGAGATAAGAAACAATAGCAGGAAGAGACTCTGGTAATGCAGTATTTGGTTTTTCATTAGAAAATAATTTGGTTAATTCATTGGTCTAATGGAACTTGCATGTCTATTTTCATCTTTTTTTGTGAGCCGCAGTGCTCATGCAAGTTTCATCAGAAAATAATTTGTTTAAGTAATAGGTCGTATGCTTGCCCCGTTTATGCGGGGGAACTCCATGTTTGCTGTTTTGGCTTCGCCGAGCTCTGCCGCAGATGCGGTATCGGTTCATAGGTTTTTGTGTTTAAATCGCAAACATGTTCGTTTCATAATTTAAATGGTTTGTATATGGCCCATCAATCACTTAAACGCTTGCCAGTACAGAAAGGTTGATGGGGTTAATCGTTGAAACGCTTCTTTGTGTAAATGGTTCGAAAGCATAGGTTGCAGGCACTGCCCCTGGTTCTTATAAGTCTGATCTTTCCTAAGGAGGAGCAATCGGCCCTTCGACAGGCTCAGGAACCACCCTTCGACAGGCTCAGGGACCACCCTTCGACAGGTGCCACAAAGAGCCCTTCGACAGGCTCAGGGACCACCCTTCGAATTGCTCAGGGACCACCCTTCGACAGGTGCCACAATGAGCCCGTCGAATTGCTCAGGGCCCCTCTCACCTCACACCCTAAACTCTACCTGTCCACCACCACAATTTCCACTCTGCGGTTTCTGCGGCGGTTTTCTTCTGTATCGCTGGGTGCTACGGGTTGCGAATCTCTGAGTCCTGTAAATTCGATGTTGGAGAAGCCATTGTTTACCATATAGCGCATGACCGTTTCAGCCCGTTGTGCAGAAATATTGGGGTTGTTGAGGGTTTCCTGTGCATCGGAATGGCCTTCAATGCGGATCCTCACATTGGGGTTTTCGCGCAACTGCGAGATCAGGCGATCCAGCTCAGGATAGGCCTCGGTAGGTATTTCGCTCAAGCCGGGAGCAAACCTCAGGTTGCCGAGCTGGAAGCGGGCTCCTATGGCAATGCTTTCCAGCAGGATGTCGCGCTGTGCATCCTGGATGGTAAGGAACTGATCAAGGATCAACCTTTCGGAGTTGAGCCAGTAGCCGTTGGCAGACACCACCAGGATGTAGTCCTCGCCGGTAACAAAGGTAGCGGTATATCTGCCGGTATTGCGCTCGGTAACCGTTTGCAGTATGGTGTTGCCATTGCGGTTGTCAATCACCTCTACAGTGGCACGGATGGGTTGCAGTGTAGATGCATCGCGCACTGTACCGCTAAGGTTGGTGCGTCCTACGCGACGGATTTCGGTTTCAATCTCAGTAAAGCTGGGGGTAAACTCAATCTGTCGACGAATCTCATCGAAAACGAAGTTTACTTCAAACTGTTTGAACCCATTGAGGTTGGCCCTGAAATCGTTCTGACGCAAATTGAAATGGTCGCGGAAAATATTGTTTACCGTAACAATGTAGCTGTCAACACTGGGCACATACATTTCGAAGTTTCCATTGTTGTCGGTAAGGGTAGAGGTGGGGCGTCCTTTGGAGTCGGTGGCCGTAACTTTGATATTGCCAGCCTCAATGCGACCCAGGGCCGACAGGCGGCTGCGGTTCAGAATTACCCTTCCGAAAATTCTGTTGCGCTCCAGGTACGGAACATATACCGTTTTATCGCCAGCAACATTGATAACGAATTCGTTCTGGTCAGGGAAAAATTTGTCCGTATCGCGGCCAATATTTTCCAGCTCAATTTTGTAAAGCCCCCTGGGAAGGTTTTCGTAGCGAATAACACCGTCCATGCCCGTCAGCAACCGTTTGGAAACCATGATAGTGGGAGGGAGGTAGTCCACATTGTATTGGTCGTATCGCAGCGGGTCGATGCTGGTAATATGCACCAGGATGTCTTTTACTCCGGGTTCGTTAAACTCTCTGCGCAGGTTGCCATTGAGATCTTTAAAAAGGTTGATCTCCAGATCGTGGTATTTGATTCGGGGTTGGTTCCAGTTAAACTCCTTTATCGCTCTGATCTCAAAATAGTTGTTGGAGTAGGTGTAGTTTTCTTCTGTGATAAGGTCGGTGGTAACCTGGTAGCTGAAAGCGTGTATTAGGTTGAATCTGAGGTCGTTTGTCAGGAAAATATCCATCTGGTTGTTGAGATTTAGCCGGCTGGTCTTGAATGCAAAATCGTACAAAAAGCCGGCTTTGGCACTGAGGCGGATAATATCGCGGTAGATGAATTTTTCCCAGTAGGGCATTACTCTAATAGAGTGTGCCATGATATTATTGTAAAATTGTGATATTTCCTGATTTATGGAGTAGGGACCATAAAAATAATTCAGATATGCACCCCAGAAATCGCGGCGCATATTAAAAGAAACATGGGCATTGAAAAGTGTTGTGCTTCGCCCCTTCACATTGAACCCTATATTGCTTGCATCGGGATGAGAGAAATCGGTGATAAAGGTATAACCAAAGCTGGCATTGGGCGCAAAAAAACTATTGGGCCTGTCGCTGATACGGGCGCCCAACCCTAGTTTTGCCGAATAGGTGGTAAACGGGTTTTGCCCATCGTACAAGCCAAATGAGTTGGACGACTTCCTTTCAAATATGGGGCCGCCACTGTATACAAGGTTTCTGTCAACCATTCTCCGTACCCTGATCTCTGCTTTTCTTTGTTCCTGGAAAAGGTTAGAACTCAACCCAAGGGGGGTTTCAACTACCGGTTTGTATTGAAAATCATTAAAACTTACCTGCAATGAATAGTTCTTGGGTAAGGGGTGCTGTATAAGACCCTGGAACTGATGTCGGCCCGAAAAGGGGCCGTAGAAATTCACAGATCCGAACTGCTCGCGCAGTGAAATGGTGGTTTGCCCAATTCTCCCCGAATAGCTCAACCCTAAACTGAATCCCTGGTAGTTGTTTCCACTTTGGTTGAAAACCGCATCGCTGAAATTGCCTTCCAGCCTCATGGAGTGAAACCGGTTAATGGTAAGATTGGATCTAACACCCATTGCATGGGCCCTTACCTTGGTAAAGTCGTTCTGGGTATAGGCATAACGTGTTTGAAACCTTTGTCTGGTTTTGTTTTCTTCAAAAATAAACCCTGCATTGTAGATGGGACGAAACTGGTTTTCAGAACCGATTACCGTAAACCGGTAATGGTTCTTCAGAAGAACTGATGCCTCGGCTCCTTTGCCAAGACCATATTTTACAGGCAGACTGGTAACATCTCCAAGAAGAAAGCGAAAAACCGGAGTGTTGTACTCCAGTTTCATTCTGCTGTATTTCAATACTTCGTCCCAGCCTCCTGTGCTGAACTTATAGAAATTATAGTTGATATCACGATTGTTTTCCAAAAGCACAGCCCCCTTTACACCCCCTGTAAACCCTGCTTCCTGATCGGTAAGCAGGTTTTGTACCGCAATTTCAGCAATCATAATTTTTTCTGATTCAGGTATACGGAACCGGTAGCGACTGTCCAGCCGGGTAAACCAAAAGGAGGTGGTGAACTCCGTGTCCTGGGTAAAGCCCCTTACGTCGGCTCTGAGGGTTCCTCCATTGCTTATGCCAAATTCCTCATTAAGGGTTACTGGAATGTTGATAATGGTATCGGATTTTGACCTGACCATAATGTCCAATGCCAGCCGGTTGTCTCTTTCGTTCTGAAGGGTTATGGCATTGGTGGAGGTGAAATTCAGGTAGACCAGCTCATTCACATTGCCCCGGTTGACCATCCGGAATGAGATCATGCTGGTGTTGTTGGTCTGGTCGAAATATCCCATTCGGGTAATGGGGCGGAACTGAAAATTGGTTTCACGCGGTATCTTTACAAAGCAGTAGGCATTGGTTAAGGTTTCGCCGGCCCTGTTGTTGATGGCCGCAATGATGGAGTATCCGATCTCTCCTGCCACATCGCGCGAGGGTGCCACACGTACCGGCAGAAAAAGGGTATCGCCGGGGTAGATCAGGTGTGATCGGGTTTCGTAGGTAACGGCAGTCCAGCCCAAGGGAACGTTTAGCTCAAGAAAGACCTCCTCTCTGCGTTCTCCCTTGTTATGCACAACCAACACGTTGAAAAGTGAAGCACTGGCTTCGATTTCGATGTTTTCGCGGGTAAAAAAAGCTTCAATGTGAGGGTATTGGTGGTTATGCCCATTAAATCCCTGTGCAATCAGTACAGGGAGCCTAAAAAGCAGAACTAGCAAAATCAGGCTGTATTTAAGGGTCAATTTCATTGTTTTCGTTGGGGAGTTCCAATGGTTAAGGTGCTGTTAGTATCGTTTCCAGTAAAATACTGTAATAGTCGGCAGTTTGTCCCAACAGACGATTATTTGAGGCAGGATCAGGATCAGGATCAGGATCAGAAACAATTTCACTGACTAATTCATAACTGATTATAAGTACAAATTCCCCGTTTCCTTTTCCGGAAACCAGCAGTTGTTCCGATGCACTGATTTCGAAGGGGTCTGTGCTTGCAAGTGTTATATTGTCAGAGTCGAAGGTGTTGCTACCCAAAGCCACCTGAATTCTTAAAAAGTCAAGAGCCAGAGTATTGGAAGGTATGTCCCCATTGAAAGCTGTTTCCCGGGCACGTATGTTGTATTGCCATGGTGTTTCTTCACCTAGTCCGGTAATTCTCACCCTCACCCTGGTCCAGTCTTTAAGCTCCATACCGTTATTGTACATGTGCATGGAGTGGATGGGGAAGTACACATACTGCCCACCAAAAAACACCTGACGCGGGGGCGGG